>Ga0255781_10000129_pt1 | contig 56381 bp, 54 predicted proteins | sample 101ome_21_FD_179979 | JGI IMG/M metagenome (GOLD analysis project Ga0255781, IMG submission 179979) | Coastal salt marsh microbial communities from the Groves Creek Marsh, Skidaway Island, Georgia - 101413BT metaG (version 2) | ecosystem: Environmental > Aquatic > Marine > Intertidal zone >... | reverse complement strand
TTGGGAGATTTGTATAGGTTCAGGCCACTCAAAAAAACGATCTCAGAATTTTCCTTCAGCGCATCAATTGCCACGTAACTCGCAGCATTCGATGGGCCTCACGTCGAGCCTGGTTCCATGAGGAGAAAGGTAATGCCCTTCTGCTCTTTTTCTGCCTTGGCAATCGCCTTGTCCAGATCCTCAAGCTCCTTCACGTGGGAAGGCAACTTGAACGCTTCCGCAGCTTGGGCGGAAAGCGTTGCAAGTAAGACAACTGCGACAGATAACAATCGAGCTTTCATGAAGATAAGGTCGTCTGAAACGCCCCTGTCAGGCAAGCTGGAATTTGACCGATAAATGCCAGCCTGATTGCCGGACGAAACGGTTTCTGCTATTCCTGACGGACCATGGACGCACTCTTCAACTTTCTCTCCTACGCTCCCGGACCATTCTGGCTTTTGATCCTCTTTCTGCCCAGAAATCGAAAAGCGATGCTCGCCGTGGATTGCTTTCTCATTCTTCTGAGCGCGATCTTTGCCTACCACACAATCCCGATCCTGAAGGAAATCGCACCGCTTATCGCGAAACCGGAATTCGATCCCATCTACGGCTTTCTGAGTACTGAGCGCGGCGTAGTTGGATCGTGGAATCATATGATTCTTGGCGATCTCTGGATTGGGCGCTGGGTCGCGCACGACTCCCTGCAGTCAAAACGTCCGTTGCTCGTTCGATGCCTTTTTCTTACCCCGATTCTCTTCTTCGGACCATTCGGCCTCTTTTGTTACCTCGTCTTTCGCATCATCAGCAGACGGCAGATTTCTTTGACGAAATATTCGGATGAAATTGCGTAGGTCCGACTGCTGCTACCCAACCTTGAACCGATGACACTGCACGGGATTCTTTCCACTCCTTCGCAAGGATCTCGGCTCTGGCTGGGCGCAGCCATTCAAATCCACAGACCGCACATAGAGTTCGTAATATTCCCTATCCAGATTCTCCAACTCCACATTCCACGGAGTCGCCAAATACGCAAGCGGCCAGTGTTTTGGTTCACCGGTTTTTAAATCAAAACCGAGCAACTCTCTTGCCGAAACTCCATCAGGAAGCACGACGTCCCATAAACCCTAGTCAAGCGGCTCGGCGATATTCAGGCGCAAAAAGTGCGAGGATGAAACGATGCTCTGCAGGATTGCATATCCTTTCCCATTACCTGTAGCCTGATAAACCTACAAGAAGACTTCGCTGAATGTGCCGCCATCGTCACGAGAGCCTCGACCAGCCCCGACGAAATGATCGAGATCGAGGAGGTGTTTCCATGGCGACATGAGATCTACACCCGCGCCCTTGGTAACCGCCGAGCGTCTTCGAGCAAGGCAACAGCCTCACCGAAAACACCGGAGTAAAGATTTACTTCAAGACCCGTTCGAGAACACCATAGGCTCGCTCCCGCATTTCATTCGGGAAATCGTGATCACAGTCCGGGTGCTTGACTTCGATCGCATCGGGTGCACCGAGAAGTTCGTAAATCGGTGCTGCTGCCGCAACGCAGCGATCCACGCTTTTCCATCGGAAGTTGCTGTCGTGTAGCGGAGCATTTACGAAAACGGGCCGTGGAGCGAGAGCTCCCAGCATTTCGGTAAAATCGAACGGGATTTCATCGAGCTGCCACCGGTAGTCGGCCATGCGTGGCATGTAGCGAATCTGGCACCAGCCTTTTCCAAAAAACCAGACTCGATCTGCGGCATCGTAGTAATCGGGATAGGCATCGAATCCGCAGCTACTCACGACAGCAGAAATGCGATCATCGAAAACCGCGGTGTAGATCGCGTTGTGCCCACCGAGGGAGTGACCAATCGCACCTGCCCCCTTTTCCATTTCGACGAAGCCCAACGATGCCAGCACATCGATGGCACGGGAGTTATCCCAGATCGCCTTCATCGTTCCTGACACATACCCCAAACCACCGAGATTGGGATAGTATTTCGCGAGATGAGGATACGATGGAGAGATCGTCACAAATCCCCGCTCGGCCAGCTCCGCCGCGTACTGCCGATTCTCTTTTCCACCGAGACCCACGACGACTTTGTGACCGTTCACGCTGTCGGTAGGATGCAGGCAGAGAACAGCGGGAACGTTCTCCTTTTTTCCCAAGGCTGATTTGGGAATGCAGAGATAGGCTGGCGTTCTCGATCCGGCGAAAGAGCTACTCGGCTCGCTCTGGTAAGTAATGAGACGACGAACGTAGCTGCCCATGTCGGTCTCCTCTTCCACTTTGACATCGAGATCGACACGTTTGTCATCGCCGGGAAATTTCCCCATGACCCGCTGCATTCCACTGAGAATTTCAGCACGTCGCTTCTGCCATTCTTCTTTCGTGCTCACATTTCCTACGGTTCCGTCCGAGCGACGAAATTCGAGAAGATTGTCGCGATCGAGGCGAGCCGGAGCTGGCGCGCGAGGCAGGTCTTCAAGCGGAATGCTGCGGAACTTCCACGAGAACCTGTTTTTCTCATTGGCGACGTAGTAGGTAAGCAGGACTCGCTCTTCGTGAAAATCAGCACTGATGTAGGAAAAGGTTTTGTCAGGGTCTCCCTCGAGAACTTTCGCTTTCGACCAGGTCTGCCCTTCGTTGCTCGTCGTCTCGAGAACAAGCGGAGTCCGTTTCCCCAAGTGGCTCTTCGTCTCGTCGATCGTAGGATTTCGAATCGCAAGCCACCCCGAGCCGTCAGGCAATTCCGCCAGAGTCGCAGGTGCCTCGGGAGAAACGAGAGTCCAGGGTGCCGATTCGCTCCAGGTATCCCCTTCGTTTTTCGATTCGGCGAACCACTGCTTGCCAGTCTGCGTTCGAAAGTACTGCAGCAAGGTGCCATCCTTTTTTTGCATCAAGCCCGGCTCCATCGCCCCACGCTTCGGAGCAACGACACCACCGACTCCCCGCCGCCAGGTTTCGCCCTTGTCATCGGAATAGAAACAGACCGTACAAAAGACGTGTCCTTTCACCCATACTTTTTCGGTCATTGACGTTGGGCAAATGATTCGCCCACTCGGCAGTTGAACAACACGGGCATTGTTCATTACCCAGTAGCCTGCATCTTCGGTCACTCGGATCGGATCTGACCAGGTCTTTCCCTCATTATCGGATCGACGGACCATGATATCGAGATCCGCCTTCGAATTTTTCTCGAGGTAGAAGAGCAGAATCTCACCGGAGGCAATTCGGAGAAAACTCACCGACATCACATTTTCCTGTCCTGTGTTTTCCACGAGGGTCCATTTTTTTTCCCAGCTTTTCCCACCGTCTTTTGAGAGTTTTGCCGAGATTCTGCCGGCTGAGTCATCGCGATTTCCTCCGTAAAACTCGGACCATGCCGCGAGGACGCTTCCGTCTTTCAGAACAATTAAGTCACCTTCCGTATTTCTCGGATTCTCCTCCGAAGCCGGGGCTATGATGGAGGTAAACTCCTCTGCGGAAAGTTGAATAAGCGAAGCGGAAAAAAGAGTAATCAGCAGAATCCTCATGAGGCTATTCAAACACCGGAATACGATTTTCGCGATTCCCGATAGGACGGCAACCCGCCATGACAAACCGTGTCTCAAGGATTGCACGATTGCTTTCCTCACATTACAAAATCTCATGTTCATGAAAACCACTCTCTTACTACTGCCCCTGATCGCAGTCGCTTCACTCTCTGCGGAGGAACCATTCGACACGAAGAAACTCTCCAAGATCTTCAACGGAAAGAGCCTCAACGGATGGCACGGCAACAACCCGCATACCACCGACCGAGCCAAGGAAGGTAACTACAAATCGCTCAAGGCACAGCAGGCCGAGTTTCTCGAACACTGGACTGTCGCAGAGGGAGCGCTCGTGAACGATGGCCACGGCCCCTACGCCACGACCAATCGGGACTACGGCGACATCGAGTTTACCGTCGACTACAAGACAGTCGCAAAAGCAGATTCGGGAATTTACCTAAGAGGCACTCCTCAGGTCCAAATCTGGGACCATACCAACGAAGCCTCTCACAAGCACGGTTCCGACAAAGGCTCCGGCGGTCTCTGGAATAATGCAGCGGGCAAGCCCGGAAAAGATCCCCTCGTCCTCGCAGATAAAGCTTTCGGTGAGTGGAACAAATTTCACATTCGCCAACTCGGTGCCCGCACCTGGGTCTGGCTGAACGGCAAGCTCGTCGTCGACAAGGCGATCATGGACAACTACTGGGATCGCGATGTCCCCCTCCCTGCTCGTGCTCCCATCCACCTGCAAACACACGGTGGTGAGATCAGCTGGAAAAACATCGCGATTCGCGAAGTCCCCGGTGACGAAGCGAACCAACTTCTCCGCGGAAGCGACGAGGGATTCACCTCGATCTTCAACGGCAAAGACCTCACCGGTTGGGCCGGACCAGTCGAGAACTACGAAGTCGTAGACGGAGCAATTGCCTGCAAAGCAGGAAAAGGCGGCACTCTCTATCACGAAGATGTTCTCGCAGACTTCGTCGTTCGACTTGAGTTCAAAGTTCCCGAAAACGGAAACAACGGTCTCGCGATTCGCTACCCGGGCAAGGGCAATCCTGCCTACGACGCCATGTGCGAACTGCAGGTTCTCGACAACACCGGTTCCAAATACGCAACGCTCGACCCTCGCCAGTATCACGGAGGCGCTTACGGAATGGCAGCCGCTCATGTCGGCTACTCACGCCCTGTCGGCGAATGGAACTATCAGGAAGTCACAGTGAAAGGTTCTACGATCAAGGTAGAGCTCAACGGAACTGTCATTCTCGACACCGACCTCGCCACGCTGGACCCCGCCAAATTTATGGCAGGAAGCAAGCATCCTGGTCTCAACCTGAAGGAAGGGCACTTCGGGTTCGCCGGTCACAACGACGCAGTCCACTTCCGCAATATTGCGATCAAGAAACTGAAGTAGTTTTCTCCCTAGCGCATTTCGGCAACCCTTTCTTGTCGTCGATGAAGAGGCCGGAGTCATAATCACCGAAAATCCCGATACTCCCGTCGACCACTCTCTGCCGATTTGGTATGCGGAAGATTTGGATGGCTTTCTCCGCGGCACATTTTTCACCTATGCCTGTCACAATGTCTCGATTACCGGACGTGATTTGAGCGATTTCAAAATCAGATTCACGGAGACTGGGTCGGACTGGCACAGGAAGAAATCGAATCCCGCCATCCCGACTGCATCGCCCTCGGTTTAATCAGTGCCGGCGGAGATCAGCGCCCCAAAAAATGCGGCATCGCAACCGCACAAACCCAAGCAAACGAGATCGCAGATGGAACTGGTAAACTTTTCTCGAAAACTGAAGGCAGAGAATTAGTCACGGGGCCGCATTCGGCATCCCGCACGATGGTCGACCTTCCGCTGGCTCTGCCTCCCGGAAAAGAGGTCCTTAAGAGCTTTATCGAGAATCCGAGGAGCCCCAGCGCCACTGCCCGAGCCTTGGTCGTTCAGCGAATTCTTTCCGGAGAAGACAAATGAACTTCGGTTCTTCTTCATGTGCAGCAATGGAAATTCGGCGACGGACCGACTCTTCTCTTTCTCTCAGGAGAAGTCTGCGTCGATTACCAATTGTGGCTGCGTCATGAATTTGGAAGCAATGTCCAGCTCATCGCCTATTCCAATGACATCCCCTGCTACATCGTGTCGAACCGAGTGCTTGAGAAAGGAGGCTACGAAGGCGGTAATTCGATGTTTTACTACGGCTACCTCTCGCCTTTCAGTTTGGAATCGGAGGGTATCATCAAAAAAGCCGTATCTGAAATCCTGTCAATCGAGACGCCTCAGTGACTCGGCTTGAAAGAAAACGATATCACTCTTTTTTCATTCGCCGACAACTCAGCGGCCTCCATCACCGACACAGCCCTGGCAGCTTCGAACGGAGTGATGACATCCGACGCTTTTCCATTCCGAATGCAGTCAGCGAAGTAAGCGACTTCTCGCGGTAAAGAACCAACGATCACACCATCTTGGCTTGGCCAGTAGACCGTGTCAGGTCTTGATTCCAACCCTGTTGACTCAACGATAGACACACCTGTATTCGCACAATCAATTTCGATTTTCCCTTCCGTTCCAATGATCTCCATTTTGGCATCGATCGTGGTCGCCACCTTTTCCGGTAGGCACCAGACTGTCTCGACTACACCAATGGCGTCATTTCCAAAGCTCAACATTACCCAGCCGAGATCCGGGTACTCGAAGCCTCCGAATTGCACATTCCTTGCGTAGATTTCCGTGGGTGACTCAGCAAGGAACCACATCATCATGTCGGCATCGTGAATCCCGTCCCCCATCAACGGAGATATTTTATCGAGGCGAATATTCCCCGGTGCCTTCGGTAGATTCCGCTTCGCATGCATCGAGACGACACGCCCGATCCGCCCCGCTTCAATGGCTGCCTTTGCTGCGGTGACCCGTGGATCGAATCGACAGACATGGCCGACCATGAATTCTCCTTTTGCCAACTCGGCGACTCGCAGCAGTTCCTCACATTGTTCGCGAGTCTCTGCCATCGGCTTCTCTAGAAAGACATGTTTCCCTGCCTCCAAAGCAGCCTTGGCGATGGAGAAGTGATCCTTCCAATGGGTGGTGATACTGACCACGTCGATCTCGGGATTTTCCAACACCTCCTCATAATCTGCAGCGGTCGCCGCGTCGGGAAACTCCGCTGCTGCCTCGGCTAGCTTTTCCGGATTGCGATTCACCAGAACCGACAACTCACTTCCCGGGAGTTGATCCAAGATTCGAGCATGGATTCGGCCAAAGCGGCCCACGCCGATGACGGCCCATCGTAGAGATTTCATAGCGGAAAAAGATTCGACTGAGTTTGCAATTCGTTCACACAACGATTCAGTATCTCACAGGGATGGGAGTAAAGAAGAAATGCAAAACGAACGCGGGATTTTTTATCCTCCTGCTTGCAATCAGCCTTGCCGCAGCATGCTCTCGTAAAAGCGAACCGGCGACCGAGACCGAGGCTCCGCCATCGGCCGGGGATCCCTATTGTGGACGCCCGGTCGAGGATTTCGCAATGGCAACAAGAATGATTCTCGAGAGAGCGGATAATTTCCCCAAGCCCGGGGAGAAGGCTTTTCCCTTTGCGCTTCCGAATGCTGCCACCGGAAACGATAAGACTCTGTCGGAACTCCACCGCGACCAACCTCTTGTACTGATTTTTGGCAGCGGCAGTTGCTCAACCCTTGGAAAAAACGCAGCTTGGATGATCGATTTTCACAAACGCTTCGGAACTCAATTCCAATTCGCATTTGTCTACATACGTGAGTCGCACCCTGAACAGGGTTATCGCCCTGACAAATACGCGACTCAGATTCCCCCTCTGCACGACGCTGAAGATCTTGTCGGGAGAATAGAAGCGGCAAAGAGTTATGCAGCCGCACGGGATTTGCCCTTCCCCATTCTCGTCGATCAAATTCACGACGAAACCGCGCGAAACTATTCTGCTTGGCCAGTCCGGCTTTTCGTCATTGATACCGATGGAACTGTTCTCTACGCTGGCGGGCAGGCCCCCTGGTTTTTCAAACCGTTTCGCAACTACAAACACAAGGCTCCCGTCGACCCAAAATTACAGAGCCTTCCCAATACACCAATGAGTCTGGAAGAGTTTCTTGAGAGATACATCCGCAAGCAGTAGCCGAAAGCTATAGAGCGAGATCGACTTCAGAATCACGCAGCACGCGCAAGACGTTGCCCCCAATAATCTTGCGGATATCGTCATCAGAATAACCGCGCTGCACGAGTCCAACTGTAAAAAGTGGCCAGTTTATCCAGGCGACACTGTCAGCCATGTGAGGAGTTGTGACGAAGTCATCCTTCGGCCAGAGTGACCGAAACTCCTCCCGCCTTTTGCGCCCCAGTCCGACAATGGCTGCTTTCTTTCGTTCTTCGGTGCTGTTTCGGGAATTGTAAGCGACGTCAGTTCCGATCGCGACGTGATCGACCCCAAATTTTTTCGCCACGTAGTCGATATGATCAAGCAGGGCCCCGATATCTCCCGCGCCACGCAAGTATCGGGGAATGCAGCAGATCCCAATGAAGCCGCCAGTGTCGGCGATCGCTTTAATCACCTCATCCGGCTTGCTGCGAATATGAGGATAAATCTCTCCGGCAATTGAGTGGCTCGCCACGTAGGGCTTCTCCGAAATTTTTGCCCCCTCGAGACTGGTCTTCCAGCCGGAGTGCGCGCAGTCTGGAATCACTCCTACGCGATTCATTTCTCGGATCACTTCTTCACCGAAGTCACTCAACCCAGCATCCGATTCTTCGCCGCAACCATCTCCGATCATGTTTCGACGCTGATAGGTCAGATGCATCATGCGAATTCCAAGATGATAGAAGACCTTCAAATACCGGAGTTCATCTGGGATCGACACCCACTGCTGCGTAAGCGGAACTCCATTTCCAGTAAAAACGAGACAATGTCGTCCTGCCTTTTTTGCCTCCTCCACACCATTTGCCGTCACTTCCTTGGACACCAGTTCCGGCATCATATCGGTCGCGAAGGTAAAACGGGAAAGCCGCTTGATGAGCCTGAGCGGATCCTGCCCTTCTTCCCCTGCGTTTTGAAAAATGCACGTCACCCCGGATGCAGCCCACGCCGCCTCATATTCGGCCCGTTCTGCCTCGCTAGTTACATAACGCGTCATCGTCATTTCCTCCCGCAAATCCTTGATCTCAATGTCTGAAGCACCCGCCATGGCTGCTTTCTTCATTTTTTCTCCATCAATCGCAGCACGCGGAGAAAAGCCGTAGGAATCAAAAACCACTGAGTCCGTATGAAGTTCGAGACCGTGTTGCAGATCGCTTTCCGATGGTTGAAGAGTCTTCAGGGCCGCGTCCCGACAACGTTGCATTACTGGATTAAGATTTTCGGTCAAATGTTCGAACCCGCCTCCCGAGACGGAGGTTTTCTGCGCTTCCTGCGCTTGCAATGATCCGCCCGCTGCCAATGCCAGCGGTACGCTTCCCCGAAGTAAATCTCGCCTATCCATACCGAAGGGAATAACACGCGAGGCACTGAATCGGCAATCCCTCGCCCACCAGAATTGCGTCATTCGCGAACCACTCGAAGAAAGCGCCAGAATTTCTACGAAAATTCGCAATCACAAATCTTTCGAGAAGATGCAATAAATCGCGTAGAGTCAACGATCTCCGCAATGGATTCTGCACAACAACAGCTTGCCATACTGCAACAAAACCCAGGAAACTGGCGTGCTCGTGCCGAGCTTGCCCGAATTTGGCGTGAGCAAGGAGTCCAGTTCAGCGACCATGATCTTCTCGGAGGAGCGATCGGAGCTCCGCATAACCGAGGGGAACTCCAAGGTCTCATCGACGCTCTGGGTGCACCACCGACGACGCCTCCCTGGACCGGAATTTTCGAAGAGTATCTTCAGTGGGCACCGGGCTGCCCACTTGGACTCGCCATGCTTGCACACGCCCTCGAAAGCTCGGGAGATCCCAGTGAGGCTCTCGGTCTTTACAACCGCGCAATAGAGATTGACCCGTCCGTAGCCGAACCGCCTCTCGCATGCCTGCGAGAACCACCCCCCCTGAGGCCAGTGGAAACGGTATCCGACGAGCCAACCCGACTGGTGGAGGACAATCGTTTCATCTCGCTCATGGTCGCGCTCGCAGCACACCTGATTTTGATCCTCGTTTTCTGCTTCTGGGGATTGACCTCCCCGGACATGAGCCCCCCGGCCATCGTGGTGTCGAACCCAGCAGAGACACAAGAAGAAACGAAGAAAGCCCGCCCCAAGCAGAGTGCACTTCCCGCAGACACGAAAACGCAAAATATGCAGATCGTGACAACCGAAGCAGTCAGCAACGTTGCTCTCTCTCTCGATCTCCCGACAATCAGTGACTCGCCTGCTTTTTTCGGAGGTGACGATTTCAACCCCAGCATGAGCTTCGGTGACGATTCCGGAGGCGCGGTTTCCTTTTTCGGATCGAAGGCAAAAACCAAGAACCTAGTCTACGTGGTAGACGTGTCAGGTTCGATGAATACAAGAGGAGAAGAAGGAACTTCGAGAATGGAGCTGATGAAGCATGAACTCAAACGTTCCGTCAGTGCTCTTCCATTTTCGGTTCGCTACCAGATTATCTTCTTTTCCAACACTGCGTGGTTTGCTGGCCAACCACGCGCGAAGGCCGCAGCGAGCTTCAGCGGTTCCACTGATCCTCACGATTTGCCAACACGAACCCTCGTTCGCGCAACGCAGAGTCAGAAAAGAAAGACGATGGGCCATATCGATGAGGCAACAAGCGGCGGCGGAACAAACTGGAGACTACCACTGAAAATGGCAATCAAGCTGAAGCCAGACATGATCTATTTCATGACCGATGGGGAGATTGATTCCGACAACGGTAAAGTCCCTGTAATTGAAGATGTCGTCGACTACAATCGCAAGACGAGCAACTCCCGCATCAACACGATTTGCCTGATGGAACTCAAGGCTTACGAAAAGTTGCAGGACCTCGCCGGCCGAACTCGGGGCACGGTATTCCTCGTCAAAGAGGACGGCACCGTCCTGCGGGGCATGCAACTCGATTCAGAGAAGTAGCCAGCTTTGCGATAAGCAGCACTCGATACGGATGGGAAATCTCCCCTGTTGCAAGCGAAGCTAATTCGACTTCGCGCCGTGAAAAAGACCACGGATGTATCCAAAGGCGAACAGCCTTCCGGGGATCGCATAACCGGGCTCGCCATCATCTTCGCCTTCCAGAGAATTGATCCGAAGAATTCGATCTCGCTCTGCGAGGTATACCCAACCATCTGAACCAAGTTCGAAATCCATCGTGCGATAGGTCTTCCTGTAAAAAATGGTCCGATCCCCTTTGCCGTCAAAAATTATTATCTCATCCAACTCGGGACCTGCGTAGTCCTCGGGCGGCATGTGAGTATGACAAGACACCAACCAGACCCGACCTTTCTCATCTAAATCTCCCCCCCGGTCGGCGTAGCAAGGTCACCATGTTCAGCGATTACTTCGAAGCTCACGCCCGACTGCTGGATGGAAATATCAGGATCACGTTCCGCGGAAAACGAGAGGAAAGCCAAGAGGACAAAAAAGGGAATCAGGAATCTCATAACAACACTTCGCGAATCACGTGACCTTCGACATTGGTTAATCTTCTTTCAATCCCATTGTGAAAATAGGTGAGCCGTTCGTGATCAATTCCCAGCAGGTGCAGAATCGTCGCGTTGAAATCGTAGAGTGGGTGGACATCCTCAATTGCTCTCCGCCCCAAATCATCCGTAACACCGTGACTGACTCCAGGCTTCACCCCGGCACCTGTCAGCCAACAAGTGAAACCGTCTGGATTATGATCTCTGCCTTGCGCGCCTTTCTGGAACATTGGCATTCTTCCGAATTCCGTGCACCACACTACCAAGGTGTCTTCGAGCAATCCTCGCTGCTTCAAATCTCGGATCAAGGCGGCGGCCGGTTGATCGAGAATATTGGCATGAACGTCATATTGCTCTTTCAGCTTGGAGTGTCCATCCCAGTTCAACTTCCCGCCACTTGCGTAGGCTCCATTGAAGAGTTGCACAAAGCGGGTACCTTTCTCGATTAGACGACGCGCGAGAATGCAGTTTTTTGCGAACCCGGCCTTCGTCGGATTCGATTCGTCATCGGCACCATACATTTTGAGAATGTGATCCGGTTCTGTCGATAGATCGCTGATCTCGGGAACACTCAACTGCATACGTGCGGCCAATTCATAACTCGCAATGCGCGCGGCGAGGCTGCCATCCTGCGGATTTTTTTCCAGATGTCGCGCGTTCATTCGCTGGAGCAAAGAACGCGCCGCGTCGTCACTGCTTTTGGAGACTGATTCGGGCGGAGCAAGATGGCGAATCGGATTCTGTGCGTTGAACACAGTGCCTTGAAATTCCGCCGGCAAAAATCCCGGACCCCAGTTGTTGATACTCGCCTGCGGAATTCCTCGCGGATCAAGAAGGGAAACAAAGGCGGGAAGATCCTCGTTCTCGCTTCCCAGCGCATAGCTCAACCAGGCGCCCATACTCGGAAACCCGTCCTGCACGAAGCCCGTCGAGAGAAAATTCTCAGCCGGACCATGGGTATTGGTTTCACTGGTCAGCGAATGAATAAAGGCAATGTCATCTGTCAGTCCCGCCAAATGGGGAACCATATCGGAAACCCATTTTCCCGTCTCACCTCGCTGACGAAATTCATACTGGGGTCGAGCCAGATTCCCGGCGGGGCCCTGAAAGGTAACCGGCGGCCCACCCTTGAGCGGTTTGCCATCCTGCTTGATCAACTCCGGTTTGTAATCCCAGCTCTCCAACTGACTGACGGCGCCAGCGCAAAAGATCACGACAACGTTTTTAGCCTTCGGTGCAAAGTGTGACTTGCGGGCTGCGAAGGGATTTTTCGGATCAATGTCAGGAACAATCGGCTGGTTCGAGGCTAGCAACTGATCCTTTCCCAGCAAACTCGTCAACGCAATCGAACTGAGCGCCATGGCATTGTCGGACAAGAACCTGCGACGCCCGAGCAATCGCTGTCCATTCGGAGAAAGATGTTCCGCATCATTCATGGCAAAAATAGAAATTCATTGGAGTTGAAAACGACCCGACAAAGAATGGGAAGGCCATGCTCCCGAATCGCATTTTCGGCTTCGACCAATTCCGTTTCATCAGGATCGCGCCCGAAAGCGAGTTTCCATGCCCTCTTTGCTTGATTCCGAGCATCGCCCCCTACATCAGCCTCAACTCGCTTAGCGAAGTCGTTAGCCAAATCAATCGTGAACTGACTGTTAAACAAATTCAGTGCCTGAATCGGCGTCGTTGACTGACTTCGACGCGGAGCGCTTTGTCCGGCATCAGGACAATCGAAAGCTCCGAAAACCGCTTCCCGCTCCATGCGCACCTTATACGCATATATCATGCGTCGGCGACCTTCCGGTTTCTGGTGTGATTCGATCGGTCTAAAGCCACCTGTCCCTCCACGCGCATGGAAGAGGTCGTATCCTCGCCCGAACATCTTCGTATCCAGCTGGCCGCTTATCGCGAGAATACTGTCGCGAATCACTTCCGCCTCGACTCGGCGGGAAGGAAAGCGCCAGAGCAGGCGAGCGTCGGTGTCTTTGGCCAGCCCCGCAGAATGCACACTACTGCTCTGTCGATACGCGCCCGATAGAACAATTTTCCGGTGCAAGTCCTTCACCGACCATCCGGACTCAATGAACTTCGATGCAAGCCAATCGAGCAACTCGGGATGGGAAGGGGCGACACCGAGATTGCCGAAATCATTTGGAGTAGACACAAGCCCTGTCCCAAAATGCCACTGCCAGATTCGATTCACAATAACGCGCGCTGTTAGCGGATTGTCAGGATCGGCGATCCAATCGGCAAGCGCCTTCCGCCGTTCTACATCACTGGATGTTTTGGGTAGCTCAACTGAGTTGAGAAATGATAAGGACGCTGGCGTCACTTCTCCTTTTGGCTGTTCCGGGTCTCCACGATTGAGAAGCTGCATTGGCTCCGGCGGATGAGACTGTGCCGCAAATACGAGCTGTTTCCCACCATTATACTGCGTCAGCTCTTTTACCAGAGGTGCCCTCGCTGCGATCAGCTCTTTCGCTCGGACGTGATGCTTTGCGGCGATATCGTCCAACTGATAGAGGTCAGCTTTTGCTTTCTCCTCTTCGAACGAAGAACGATTTGTGGCATCGGCAACCTTTGTCCATTCCCCGGGAGCAGTCTCCACTTCGATCACATATTCCGAAGCCAAACGATCCGGGTAGCGCCCAGTCCGATCCCGGCCCCAGACAATGCGCTGGATCGTTTGTGGCTCGGAAAAAGCCAACTCCAGAGTGCCACCGCCTTTTTGATTCGACTTCCAGCAACTCAGATTTCCGAAAATCCCGTCGACAGCTGCTGCCGGGGTTGATGATGTGGAAGTAGCTTTGGCAGAAAGAGCAACATTGACCCCATGGTTATCGTAAACTTCAAACTCGTCGATGTAGGGCTCCCGAAGATTATCCCTGATCGTTGCCTGCACGGAAAACCGAACCTTGGTGGCTTTGATAGGTGAAAACTTCTCCACGTTCACTCTCGCGCTAACCGGCGCACGCGTCCCCTCCCCAATGGCAGGGATCAGGTAGGTTTCCATTTCAGTTTCCAATGGAGTGAGTCGCTTGCGAATATCAGCAACGATTACGTCCACCTCTGGATTTTCGATTTCACGATCGCCGTATCGGACGCCAGCAAAGAAAGCCTGCATCGAATAGTAATCGCGCGCTGGAATCGGATCGAACTTGTGATCGTGGCAGCGCGCACAGCCGATGCTCAACCCAAGAAATGCCTCGCCCGTATTGATGACAATTTCGCCGAGTTCATCCTGTCTCGCGAGCCGCTTCGACTCTTCGTCTTTTCCAATCTGCCCAGGTAAAAGAGCTGCCGCAGTAACGAGAAAACCGGTCGCCTCCGGTTTACCAAACGCATCCCCCGCAATCTGCTCACGGATGAATTGATCCCACGGCGTGTTCGAATTGAATGACTCGATCACATAGTCGCGATAGGGCCACGCATACGCTCGTTCCGTGTTTACCTCGAAACCATGGGTGTCGGCGTAGCGCACCACATCGAGCCAATGCTGCGCCCAACGTTCCCCGTATCGAGGTGAAGCAAGTAGTCGATCGACGACCTCGGAATATGCATCCTTCGATTCCTCTTTAAGAAAAGCATCCATTTCCTCCGGGGTCGGCGGTAAACCTGTCAGATCAAATGTCACCCTGCGAAGCCAAGTAGCGCGGTCAGTTTCGGCTGATCGCGCCAGACCATTCTCCTTCAACTTCGCGTCAACGAACGAATCGATTGAATGATCACCCGGCAACACCTGCAGTTGTTTGAATGACCAGTGATCACTCGTGTCTTCCAGTTCCACAAGGTCTACCCCATCCGGCCAAACTGCCCCCTCTCCCACCCAACGCGTCAGCACTGCGATTTCTTCTTTCGTCATCCGCGCCCGCCCCTCCTTCAGGGGCGGCATCAGCTCGTCATCCACTTCGGTGGTCAGAAACTGAATCAAAGGACTTTCCAGCGGCTTCCCCGGAACGATGTCGGGACCGTGGTTGTCGCCACCAATAAACGCCGCCTTTTTCACATCCAGCCGCAGACCTGACTTCTGCTTCTTTTCCGAATGGCACTCGTAGCAGTGCTTTTCAAATATCGGACGAACGTCCTTCACGAAATCAATCGCAACGGTAGCAGACGCGCAACTGGTCGAAAGGACCAGATAACAAAACAAAATCCGCTGGGGGAAAATTCGCATCGCTTTTCTTTACCACTTCGGTCAAACTCAAACAACTCACGCAATGGCTTATCATTTGCGACACGATTCGCCAGCAATTCGGACTTTTCCGGCCGCACTCAACCCTGTTGAATCCGCCCCACCTGTTTTCGCAATTGCCACAACCCTGCCAATTCAGGCAGACTCGGGACCATGAAAGTCGTCATTTTCAGTCTGACCCTGTGGATTACCTCAGCGTCGCTTCAAGCGGACCCCATTCGGATCTCCACTTTCTCCGCCGACGTCACTCCCCCAATCGGTTCCCCCCTTTGCTTCAGCTTCATCAAACCGGCCAAGGAAATTGAAGAGCCCCTCACTGCACGGGGAATCGTCATCCTCGGCCCTGGCAAACCTATCGTCCTTTGCGTCGCGGATTTTGTCGTACTTTCGAATGACAGTCACGATGCGTGGAGAAAAGCTCTCGCTGAAGCTGCAGGAACGAGCCGAGACCGGGTGGCAATGCACGTGATCCACAATCACGATTCACCTGGATACGATCAGGGCGCTTCTCAATTACTCGACGAACAGAATCTTCCGAATGTTCTTTCAAAAAAGGAAGTCCACGACAAAGCGATAGCCGACACAGCAGCGGCTCTCCGCGGATCATTTGAGACCACCTATCCCATTACCAAGATAGGAACCGCATCGGCTGTCGTCGAAAAATTCGCGTCAAACCGCCGCATCATCGGAGAAGATGGAAAACTCGCTATCGCTCGCATGAGCTCCTGCCGAAATGAGGAAGCAATCTCTAAACCGGTCGGAACAATCGATCCCGACCTCGACTTGATTTCTTTTTGGAATGGCGATCAACCAGTTGCCGCCCTGACTTTTTACGCGTCCCATCCACAAAGCTACTACGGCAAAGGTGGTGTCACGCCAGACACGGTCGGTCTTGCCCGAAACAGGCGAACAAAGGAAACCGGCGTTTTTCACATCCACTTTGATGGAGCCGGAGGAAACATCGCGGCAGGAAAATTTAACAATGGTTCCCCGGAGGCCCGGGCCGCTTTGGTCGAACAAATCCACAAGGGAATGAAAACCGCGTGGGAGAATCAATCCAAGTCAGCCATCGAAGCTGCTGACCTCGGCTGGACATCGCTTCCCACTCAGCTCCCCTGGCATGGGCGCTATACCGAAGAGCAATTACACACCGAACTCACGAGTCCTAACACAGACACCAAGACAAGAATCCGAGCCGCACGCGACCTCGTTTACCTGCGGCGTTGGCAGGATGGAGGAAAAATTGACCTGCAATCTCTACGCCTTGGTTCCGCCCATGCTCTCTTTTTCCCGGGGGAACTCTTCGTGGAATACCAACTCGCAGCAAAAGCTTCGCATCCCGATAAATTCGTAACCCTCGCCGCCTACGGCGACGGGGGACCGGGCTACATAGGAACGAAAATTTCCTATTCACAGGGCGGCTACGAAGTGGGTCGTGTTTCACGAACCAGTCCTCGAGTCGAAGTCGTTTTAATGAAAGCTATTGCTCAGCTCGTTAAACCAAACCAATAAGAAAAATGCATCCGATAGCGACACGGAAACAACTCAATCGGGTGCTGATTTTTTCGATCGGGTATTTGACGGTGGCGGCAGGTTTCGTAATCGCAGGGAGGAATTATGAGTTTCTTCTCTATCTCGCCGTCATGTCAGTCATCATCCTGGCGGTCATTGGCGTCTACAAACGCGCAGGTTTGAGCAGCAGCCTTCTCTGGGGGTTTAGCTTCTGGGGTGTGCTGCACATGGTAGGCGGGCTCACACCAATTCCTGATCACTGGCATACTCCTGATACCTCGGGCGTGCTTTACAATTGGCGCATTATCCCGGGATACTTGAAATATGATCAATTTGTCCACGGGTTCGGGGTAGGCCTCGTCACATGGCTCTACTGGGAGGCTCTCGTCGTGAGAGTGAGAGGGCACGACGGCAATACAATTCGACCAACACTCGGGATGCTTTCCATCTGCGCCACCGCAGGAATGGGTTTCGGAGCACTCAATGAAGTCATCGAATTTTTCGCGGTTTTGATTCTACCGAAAACAAACGTCGGAGATTACGAAAACACCGGCTGGGACCTCTTCGCCAATCTCGTTGGCGCGATCGTAACTGCACTGATCATTCGAGGAGTATGGAAGGCCCGGCAATCGAAGCAGGCCCCATCCCATCCTACAACTGACGAATCGTAACCTGTTCCTCGGGAATCATTTTCAGCAAATCCGAAAGATCGTAGTGCCGCAGAGCTCTGTGAATCACATTGTGAAGATGCGGGATAGGGTCACGGGATTCGATCACGGCATCCCATGTCGTGATGCCGCCATCAAGAGTCAGCGAATCAAACAGCGCAGGCTCCAACGCGGCGGCGTGAATCGCGACCGGAACAAATTCGGATTCAGCATGGAGATGAATCGAGCGCCCCCCTTTCTCGGCTTTCAAGAATTTCGTAATCGCAATGAGATCCTCCGCACGCATTGCGAGATAGCTGGTTCCCAGCATGTAGGAAATCCATTGATCAGCTCCATAGAATCGCCAGTTTTTCGTTTTTGTCAGGCCGCTGTCGCGAAGATTGAGGTAGACCTGACTGTGACTTCCCATCTCTTTGATACGAGGATCTGCGCTCCGGTCTGTCAAAACGATCTCGAGAGTGTCATCGGCAGACTCCAATTGTCTCAAGAGAAACGGGGTCATGATTCCCAACTCACTTTGAAATACACCGTGATCGACTTGCAGTCCCTTTGTCCCGAGCTGCAACCCTTGGATTCGGACGGGATCTGCAACTTGCTTTCGCATACCTGTCACTTCGCGTACAAGTTCGCGTTTTTCATCCAAACGAAGACCTGACCAGATTTCCTCGCGTTCCGCTTTCAAATCCCCCGCTCTCTCTGCATTCAGATCAAACAGCGTCTTAGCCCCTTCGATCGCGATGACCTGCCCTTTCGGGGAACACAACAGATCTTCCTCTTTCTCCACAGCAACTTCTTCCGGCTCGAAAACCTCGATGTTTCGCCCCTGCAACCACCGGGCGAAGAAGCGCACAGCCCCCTCCCGTAATCTAATAGAGTAGCCATGCTTTTCCGGAGCCTCGACCAGATCGATTCGCTCAGGAAAACCCAGTTGGGTATAGACCCGCTTGGCCTGACGAAAGGCAAGCCAAGTTCCATCAATAGGCACGAAGTCCTCTGTCGCGGAGAGAATTAAGGTTGGCCTCGGAGCGCGGATGATCGCAAAGTCGGGATGATCAAGCCCCTCGCGAATCTGCGCGAAAATATTCTGCTCGGGATCGCCGGGACCGGGCTTTTCGTTCTTCTGACGGGTCGTCGTCATGAAGCATCCCGGAGCCGCCGCGACAACGCGATCATCGAGCGCCATCAAAAATGAAGTCATGTTCCCACCTCCAGAGTTTCCTGTGCAGCCAATGCGCTTCGGGTCGACGTCGGAGCGCGATTCGAGATAGTCGATTGCCCGCATCCCATCCCAGATCATGTAGGAGGACAGCCCGCGCCCAAGCAGAACTGGCGCGACGCCGAGAATGTGATGCTCACCCGTTGCTTTATGCAGTCCCTTCCCGGTTTTCGGATCGATCAATTGCAATCGCTCGCCCTGCCCGATTGGGTCATAACAAAACACCACGAACCCATTCTTCACAAGAAGGAGGTTAGCTTTCTGATACACGTCCGCTGCCTTTCCATTCGACGTATGACCGCAAGGGTGAAGGATCGCAGGAAACGGACCGTCACCAGCCGGGCGATACAGATTCCCAGTGACATGAAATCCGGGAAGAGATTCGAAGATTACTTTCTCAACCGAATACCCGTCGCGCTCCAAGCACCCTGTTGTTTTTGCGTTCAGGGGAGAACGCGCGAAAGAATCCAGATCGACGCTTTCCTCGAAAAAACTCCGAAGCCGACCCTGGTAGGAAGCGATCTCCTCCCCGGTTTGCAGTCCATCCAATTTCTCGAGGCGTGTATCTAGAGCTGCATGAACCCGGGTTCGCAGGTGGTTCCGCATCATCGCATCGTCCTTGAATTCGGTCAGGCTTACCGGATTTGGCGGATTACTGGCTGCCTGCTGCGCAAAAAGTGCAGGAACGAAAATCAAGAAGATGACAAAAAGTGACGTCAGAAAAATTCGGCTCATATCTTAAACTATTCGAATCACAAGGGAGCAAACAAGCGGAACCACTCCCCCGCATTCGCGGCAGGCTTGGTCTTGTGGAAACGATTGGGATTTCCTATTTCCCATTGGATGAAGCGGGTTTTTCTCATGTCCTCACTGGTGACACTCTCCACAATATGCCATTCGGCCGACTCACCGGAACCCATCAAAGGATATCCGAATGGGATCCGCGAAATTCGATATCCGGTGGCAGCAGACAATTCTGAGCAACCTTCTCTATTCTGGTCACCGGAACTTGCCGAAGGCGAAAAGGCCCCCCTTCTCGTGGCGATGCACACCTGGTCCGGCGACTATCGCCAGGCCGGCGGTGAGGCCAAATACGCAGAGTGGTGCCTTAAGAACAATTGGATCTTTGTGCATCCCAATTTCCGCGGACGAAACCGAAGTCCCGAATCGATGGGATCGGACCTTATGATTGCTGACGTTCGCGCCATCGTTGAGTGGGCAAAGAAGAATGCTTCCGTCGACGAGACTCGGATCTACGCAATCGGAGTTTCCGGAGGCGGTCATGCCACTCAACTCCTCGCGGGACGCACTCCGGAAATCTGGGCTGGCATTTCTTCCTGGTGCGGGATTTCCGACATCGCTGCTTGGCACGATGAGACGTCGAATCCTAGATTCGAAAGATATTCCAAAGATATTGAAATCGCTCTCGGAGGCCCCCCGGGAGCAGGAACCTCGGAATTGGAAGATTCAAAGAAGCGCTCCCCCTTGTCGTGGCTCAGCAACGCATCAGGCGTCCCGCTCGACATCAACCACGGGATCGACGATGGGCGGACCGGGAGCGTTCCATTTACCCACTCGCTGTATGCGTGGAACGAAATCGTCCCCGATTCCCAGAAACTTTCTGAAAAGTCGATTGATCACTTTTACGAGAGCCAGCAGTCACCTGAAGCCCCTCCCGCAGCCGATGCGCTCTACGGAAAGCGACAGCCCGTTTTTCGTCGAGCCCACGAAAACACCCGGATCACCATCTTTCAGGGCGGACACGAAATCATCCATCTCGCTGCGCTGAACTGGCTCGCAGCTCAGCAAAAAGGGCAACCTACCAACTGGAATCCCCCCATGGTTTCTGATCTCGATACAACAGATCTCGATACAGAAAGTGGGAAATAATGATGAAGCCCTTTCTTTACCTGAGCCTTCTCCTGGCAAGTGTCGTCGCTTCACGAGCTGGCGACGAAGATTTTCCCGGCGACTACCGTCTTCTCCTTCCCTCGACGATTCCGGCTCTGACCGATCTCGAAACGAACATCTATTTCGACAATACCTACCTCGCTCTGAATCCAGACAACTTCTTTGTCGATGTCATCGCTCGCCGAGGAAGACACCAGGAACATCGATGGACCTACAGGCCAACTACCGAGCCGGAGAAGCGGGACATTGGTGACCACTTCGTCACCCTAGAATTGCGCAATCAGAAGAACGAAATCATTGGTCGCGCCTCCACCAAGGTGCAGGTTCGCTCACGGGAGGTTTCCGCCGATGCGAAACCGCAGTCCCTTCTCATCATGGGCGACAGCCTGACCAACGCCTCGGTTTATTCAGGCCGAATCGCAGAACTGGCAAAAGAGGACCAACTTCCCCTCCGGCTCATCGGCACTCGAGGTCCCGGCGCGGAAGCGCAACCTGGGGGCGGCGATGGCTCAGGAAATCGCCACGAAGGCTACGGCGGATGGACCGCTCTTCGCTTTGCAACCAAATACACCGGTATTGCCCGAGGCGGCGAATACAAGCAATGCGGCAGCCCCTTCCTGTATCAGGACGGAAACGCTGATCCGAAACTCGACTTCGCGCGCTACTGCAAAGAGTTCAACGAGGGGAACGCCCCGGACTTCGTCACCATACTCCTCGGTTGCAATGACACTTTTCATGGGACCGACGAAACGGTGGAAGAAAGGATCGATGTGATGTTTGAGCACTTCGAGACGCTCCTGACAATGATACACGATCACGATCCTGCGACGAAGGTTGGAGCCATTCTCCCGGTGCCGCCTGCGGCTTCGCAAGACGCCTTCGGCGAGAACTACGCGAGTGGTCAAACCCGCTGGCAATATCGCCGCAACCAGCACCGCCTGCTTGAGCGAATGGTAGAGACCTTCGGTAATCGTGATAAATCAAAGGTCTACCTCGTCCCAGCCTGGCTCAATCTCGATCCGATCGACGGATTCCCATCAAGGGAAAGCAAAGCCCACGCCCACAGTGAGACGATAGCCCGTCGACAAATCAATGGCGTTCATCCTTCCAGGGAAGGATACCGCCAGATGGGCGATGCTATTTACGCGTGGATCCGCTCGTTTGAGTAGAGAAGGTCTATTTTTCGAAACGAACTTCATTCTCGACTTCGCCCGTTTCCGAATGGTGTCGAAACAGGATTGCAGGCTTGCCCGGCGCCTCCCCTTCCCGCTCCACCTTGACCGCGAGATACCCACCTTTCACCCGAAGAAAACGATGGAAGTCCTCGCGATAATCGCTCTGCTTCCACCCCCCTGCATGCTTATTGCTGGCGGGTCCGCACGAAAACTCGTGGATTCCTTTTTCCGGATGAACGGAGTGATATTGCCAATGCCGGTCTCCACAGACGACATAAGCATGCTCCTGGGAAGCCAGGAATTCTCGAACTCGATTCCCCTCGTGGCTGAATACCTTGTTTGAGTGATTGTCGTTTTTTCCTTTATCGCGATCAGGGCCGACGACAGGGGTCGGACTAATGAGCACTCGAAAGGTGGCGTCGCTCTCCGCAAAAGTTTTCTCGAACCACGCCAGTTGCTCTTCGCCCCAAATGGTTTTGTCAGGCCCATCTGGATCAGTATTGGCACTGCGAAAGTCACGCCCCTCCACCATCCAGACCTGAAGATCTTTTCCCCAGCGATGAGTTCGGTATGTCTTGCGCCCGTGCATAGGAACCTGATGAACAAAAATATCGAGGCCCTGCTCGAAAGTGAAAGCTCCCATCATCGGCGAATCCATCGTGGGCCAGCAATCGTTTACCCAGGTGTCGTGATCGTCTTTGATGAAATAGCTCGAAACCCGATTGTGAAATCGCACATTGGTCGGCCGACTGTAGGTCCGCTGCCAGTGAAAATTGGCAAGCGCCGGAGTCTTTGCCAGCCTGTCGTAATAAACGATGTCGCCAGTGTGAACGAAGAAAGAAAGGTCCGGGTGTTTATTCAGCAGCGTGTCGTAGATCACAAAACCGTCGTCGGAATTTCTATCCCAGAAAGCTTGTCCAGTCGAAACCGCAAACTCGACCGTGCTATCCGCCGTCTCTGCAGAAGGCGCGGTCTGAAATCGCCCCTCCACTTTGGCGCCGGCATTTCCCGTATCGTCTCGCGACTCCACCTCCACTTCGTATGCCGCCCCAGCCGAGAGCCCCTGCAAATGATGCTGCACCGTGAAGTCCCATTCAGGCTCGACGGATTTCCACCCTGTATCCTGCCAGCTTTCCTCCCCAGCGACTCGGTAGCGAACTCGAGTCGCCCCTTCCGCTCCTGGTACGGCCCATGCCAGCCCGTCCACTCCTGAGTCCGGGTCATCAAAACGAACGCTCAGGACCTTGTCCCTTCGAAACTTCGAATCGGCAGCTCGCTCAAATCCATACTTCTGGTATTCGATATCAAACCAGGGTCCACCCTTCGGGTTTGATTGGGCATTCCTGGTCAGGCGCGTCCAGACAATGGCAGAAGTCTGATCGACCTCACCGATCTTGATGCCGTTCGCCTGATGAGGAGCCCCGAAGCAAGAAAGGCTTAAGACCAGGCAAAGGGTGGCTTGAATGAAGAGCGTTTTTCTGTTCGTCATGCTCCACAAACTGCCACATCGAACAGGGTTACGTCGAGCACCTAACCATGTCGGGTCTGTCAGCCAACCCTCTTACCCCAGAGCCCGTCCAAGTTATGGCGCAGAGAGAGTAACTACGATCTGGTTGTTCTCGATCTTAATCTCCTGAATCTTCTCCATAGCCTTTTGTATTTTGGGATCGGAATTCTGGTTCTGGAGAAGATTCTCGGTCTTCAGGGAATCGATTAAGACTTGGGGAATAGGCGTGTCACCTGCAGCGATGTTCTGGATAAAGACCGCGGGTTGGCCGCCAATAGTGGTGATTTCCACGGTGATCGAACCGTTGAAGTATTTTCCAGAGACTCGATCTGCAATGAAGCCGGGGAACGGAATCCCCAACTTGTCGATTTCGAAGCTCGAATCCACGGTCAATTGATCATTCTCAATCGAAGCAACGGCAACTCCAGCGATTGCGGAAAAGTCCGGATGCTTGGTAATCAATGCGTTGATATCCGTCTCCGAAAGTCGCAATGGTAGTGTCGCATTCCCAGCTGCGATGTTGGTTTTGAATTCGTCGAATCGCGTAGAGACATCGGCCACTTGCTGATCCGATAGAAGGGGCATTTCGATTTTCACAGGATCATCGGACGTATACTTGTCAGCAAAATCTCCGACGGCCTTTTTCGTCCATGCCATCACTGCGATCACAGCAACTACGCAGACAACCAGCACAGTGAGACAGCCGATTCCAAAACATGTGGCGATCTTTTTTCCAGAATCGGATTCAGGCGGCGGGGCGGCTCCAGGTGTATACGTTTGGCTCATGTTCTCAAGTGTTTCAGATTGGAATCTACTTCTGGCTTATTCGCTATTCAACATCTTCGGAGAGAGCGATTCGAGCAGGAGTCCATCGCCCTGATCGACGACTCCCCAATGTTCTACTTCAAGTTCAATGCGGGCCACTGCCAAGGTGGGAAAGTGATCAACGACTGCTCCGCCAGCGATCATCTCAACCGCATCGTGCATGCCCGGGTTATGGCCAACGAGGATTGCGGTATCGCAGGATTCATCGAGTTGCTGAACAATACGAAGGATGGTCCGCGGCGAAGCGAGATAGAGGTCGCTTTCCTCCCGAATCTGTGAATCGGGGAAGCCCAGACCTTTAGCAAGCATACCCGCGGTTGTTCGAGCCCGGTTTGCGGTGCTGGAGACAATCGCATCTGGACGGACCCCTCGCTGCGAAAGTGCCGCGGCCATTCTTGGTGCAACGTTTTTCCCCCGTTTGTTCAGGGGACGGTCGTGGTCGCCGCTGCCGGGAAAATCCCAGCTCGATTTCGCGTGGCGGATCAAGAGAAGATTTTTCATCGCAGCTATGATGAACCGAATCAGCCTCCCCTGTCCATGGCATTTCCTTGTCTTGACAGATTCCTTCGAACTACCGATTTTGCTACTCTCACACTTGTTATCATGATTCGAATTTTCTCTGCATCTCTGCTGATTTCCCTGCTTGCTACCCTCAGTCTTCAGGCTGACAATTGGCCCAACTGGCGCGGCCCGTATTTCAATGGTTCTTCTCAGGGAAAAGGATATCCCGCAGAATTCTCCAAGACGGAAGGAGTGGCTTGGCAAACGCAACTACCCGGCGAGGGTGCCTCGACTCCGATTGTCTGGGGCGATGCAGTTTTTTTGACTTCCATTGATGCCGAGAAAAATTGCATTCTCGCTATCCGCATCAGCGCCAAGTCAGGCGAAGTTGTATGGGCTAAGGAATTTGGAGAAGGAATCCGACACGACGAACGAAGCACTTTTGCCGGCAGTTCGCCGGTGACCGATGGAAAACTGGTCTACTTTTTCAGTGGCGCAGGTGATCTCGCGGCATTCGATTTTGACGGAAACCAGATCTGGTATCGAAATATCGAAAAAGACTACGGCGCCTTCGCTTTCCAATGGACCTTTTCCAGTTCTCCCCAGCTTTACGAGGGAACTCTTTTCCTCCAAGTCCTCCAGCGCGATACGAAAGTTCACGGGCGCGGAGGCAACGAGCCAATCGATTCCTACCTTCTCGCAATGGATCCCGCGACAGGCAAGACCAAGTGGAAACACATTCGTCCCAGTAAAGCGGTGGTGGAATCTCGCGAGGCATTCTCGACTCCGATTCCCGTTCTGCACGACGGCCGAGCTGAAATCGTTATCACTGGCGGGGACTCTATTTCCGGGCACGATCCCGAAACGGGCAAGGAACTCTGGCGCTGGGGCACCTACAACCCAGAGCGAATCGGACACTGGCGACTCGTTCCTTCCCCGATTTACGGTGAAGGAACTTTGCTGGTCTGCGCACCAAAGGGATCACCCATTTATGCGATCGAAGCTGGTGGCGAAGGGGATCTGGTGGGAACGGCTAACATCTGGAGAACGAATGGAAAAGAATACACCGCAGACGTGCCCACTCCGCTTTTCTATGACGGGTTCTTCTACGTTCTGAATGGTCGGAACAAGTTTCTTTCCTGCATCCACCCCAGCAGCGGAAAGGTCGTCTGGAGCCAGCAAATCAATGGAAAGGTGAAGCTCGAAGCCTCACCAACTGGAGTTGATGGGAAAATCTACCTGATGAGTCATCTCGGAGAAGTTTTTGTCTACAGCGCAGGTCCTGACGGCGGACAACTCCTGAACTCAACCACCTTCGGAGCGTCGCAGAGCGTCAACATCCGTGCGTCGATCGTGCCGGCAAACGGCACTCTTTTCATCCGCACCGACGATCAGCTTTACGCGATTCGAAAGTAGCGCTTTCTACTCTTTCGAACTGAGGATGCGCACAGCTTTGTCGCGCATCCTTCGCATCGACCACTCGCTCGTATAAGATTCGAGCTCGGCCATAGGAACCCACGCGAGGTCGTGGGATTCCTCGCTGACGATGTAATCCTCCGCCCCCGTTTGGCGGAACAAGAATCGGACGTCGTAGTGAAAATGAGCTGGCTCGTTTTTCCGCGCGGGTATCCCGTGCACATCGAGGTCAAAAACCTCTTCACAAACAATTTCGAGACTGGTCAGCCCAGACTCCTCGACGGCCTCATCCATGGCAACAGAAAGGACGTCTGACTCTCCATCGGCATGCCCACCGAGTTGCAGCCATATACCGAGCTTGCGATGATGGGTTAGGAGTGTGTTCGTCCCGCTAGAATCGACAATCCAGGCGGAGCCAGTGATATGCCCTTCATCCAGGCTGCGATCGAAACAATCGGAATTTCTCTCCACAAAATCGATAACACGTCGGGCGGTGTCTGCCTCATCGGGATGAGAGCCCAGGTAGGTGCGAAGCAGATTGCGTATGGAGTTACGATGCATGAAAGCGGCAATGATGCCAGTGTCACGCTACGATGCAAGCGGAGGAAACGATCATTTGAAATAACGCTTCAAAACCGCTTTTTCACTCGGAAGCAGTGACTCCCTCCAGACAGCATCCCCCCCTTTTCCTTGAGAAGCGACCGCCCCGCCCTGAGACCTTTTGGCATTGCTCTCCTTGTCGTCGTGTTCGGTTTCACCTATGGCGAGAAGATCACCCATAGCTGCTCTTGAGCGGTCTTCATTGGTGACACCTTCGATCTGATTCGTTTTCAAATTTTCTTCGTCGCCGAAATATAACGGTGCATCGCCACGTCCCCTGCTAATTCCACCATTCCCAGGCTGCTGGCCTGGTTTATTGCCGAGCTTTTGCCCTGGCTCGCTGGAAGGCAAACCTTCCAGGGAACCGAGACACTGGGAACATTCTCCCAATTGCTTCTGCAACTGCTTAAGTTGCTCGGGAGAAAGATTTTTCATCGACTCCTGCCCCAATTTCGATGGGTCAATATTTCCCAGCTGCTTGGCAAGTTTTTCATTCATCTCGAGGCCATTCGCCTGCAGGCCCTTCATGGCCTCTTCCATTTCCCGCATCAGCATTTCCTTGCCCTCTTCCGACATCTCGGTGGAAAAGCTGCGAAGTGCTTCAAGGTCACGCTCAAGCGTTTCCATGTCATTTGCCATTTCCTTGAGATCACGTCCGAGCGTCTCTTTCAGAGTATCGGTGGCCTCCATGCTGGCATGTGAAAACCATTCCTCTTCTGGCTGGTCTCGGAGTTCTTCAAGGCGCTCTTCTACCTCACGCAAACTTTCGGGATCAATCAATTCCTCTTCATCAAGAGTATCGATCCATTCTTCCATCTGCTCCCAGGGCTCCGGCTCGTTCACGATCAGTGGCTCGTCTGCCTTGGCTTCCGGCAAAGGAACAAACCAGGCCACAGCCACGATCACCATTGCTAAAAAGGAGGGTAGCAAAACCATCGACCATGCCCAGCGCGGCGCCGCGTCTGCTTGTTCCGAATTCGAAATGGTCGGCCATTTCCCAACACCGGATTCCGCTGTGACGAGCCGGTTGCACAGCGCCAGTCGATCATCGAGGCGAACAAGCCCTTCCCCACGATCAATAAATTTCCTGCGAGAAAGGATCAACGCAACGACGACTACTACACCTACCAGAGCAGCGAGGGCAATCTCCGGAAGAGGACCATTCATCAGTTGTGAGCCATAACTCCGCAGGATGAGAATCGATACGGCAAAAAGAACAAGCCCAACAACGAGAAGACGATTGAAGCGGTCCAGCCACCAACCAAGATTGACTCGCCGAGCTACGGCTCCGGCCCGGTTTTTCCAATACCGCTCACCTCCAACTCGCAGCTGTCCGTCACTCATACCAGAAGAATACGGGATTGTTCTCTTTTACGCAAGAGCTACCGATCGGATGAAAACGGTCGACAGTTGAGTCATTTCGAAGGGGCATAGCTACAGCGTTTTGTTCTCACATCCCCTGCTCGACCAGATCATGAGCGCGTATGCAATGACCCCGAGAGCCAGGGACCCCAACCACAGAAGCTGGGGCGCTGATTCGTACAAGAGCAATCCAGCTCCTGGGGCAACGGCATGCCCAAGGTTCCAGGTTAATCCCACACCGGCACTGTAGCGGCCTCGCATTTTTTCCGGTGCGAGAGATGCCACCCACGCCCCTGCTATCGGAAGGCTGATCATTTCACCTGCGGTAAAAATCACCAGCGCGACGGCAACGATCACCAATGCCGACTCGACACCGGGAACCGCGAAAGCATTGAGCCCCACTCCGGTACCACAAAGCAGAAAGCCAATGGCAATCATTGGCGGAGGAAAGCGACGACGCGTCATCTGGCTGATCGGTATTTCAAAAAAAGCGATGAGCAAGCCGTTCCCTGCCATGAGCCAACCGTAGACAGATTTTCCATACCCGAGATCTCCGAGCAAACGAGTGACGCTGCTGCCCCACTGAAAGAACAACGCAGTCGCAAGTAGATTCGCGAAAAAGAATGCGATGAAGTGGCGATTCCTGGCCATATCACGAAGGGCTAGACTCCACCGGCTCTGGTTGAGACTCGTTTTCACTCCGTGAGGCAGCATAGTAACTGCGATGATGGCAAAGATGGCCGATGTCACTGCGTCGCCGACAAACAGGTAGGCAAAATTCTTTTCGGCGAGAACTCCTCCAGCAGCCATACCGCAAGCAAACCCGAGGTTCACTGCCCAACGGACTACCGCGAAAGCCGTTACACGACGACCATCGGGAACGACATCAACCAACAATGAGTTCGAAGCTGGGTGATACATTCCCTGAGTAATCCCGACGAGGAATGAAGAAATGACATAGCTCGGGATATCGGTCGCCTGCCACATCAACAGCATGGAGAGGGCTGCGCCGAAGAGAGCGAGTCCCATTGTGTTTTTCCGCCCGATGAGGTCGGAGAGTCTTCCTCCTAGCACCATTGCCCCTATCCCTCCAACTGCCATGGAAGCAAAAACGATTGCCGTATCCCACGCCGAGTAGCCCTGATCCTTAAGATACAATGTGAGAAAGGGAACTACGAAAGTTCCAAAGCGGTGGATAAAAAGCCCGGCGAACAGAATCCACACGACACGAGGAAGCGCGCGCAGCTGTTCCAGCAACGTTTCGTCCGCAATAGAGTTGTCTTCCAATTTTGGGTTCACGGGCAAAAAAAGCCCTACAAGCAAAATCGCATGCAGGGCCAAATGAGTTGGGTGTTTTTCGTAACCTCTATTTCATTATAAATCCACGCACGTGCTCAAAATCGTGTAACCCTTCCAGCAGGATGCTGGAAGGGTTTCGATCATGAAGTATTTCGCCAGGCGCTGCATGAAGAGATTGGGAGCCTCTGAAGTCCGCTCCAAATCGGAAACCGCAAGCTAAAAACCGAATCGCCGAGCTTCAGATCCTTACCGCTTCCGATACCTCGCAATCCAATCGCGCATTGATCGCCCAGCCGCCTCGAGGATATCCCGCAGAGCGATTGATGATAAAACGGATCCACCAGCCCCAACGACGATGTCCTGCTCGGCACGATCATCGGTTGCCACAATGATGTCATAGGTGTCTGCGTAGCGGATCGCGAGACGCTCGATAATGTCGTCAGCAGTATGCGATTCGCTGGTATAGAATATTTGCAGCCCATCTTCCCTTCGCTCTTCCCGGGTGGTTGCACCTTTTCCATCGAAAACGATCACGACGCGATCTCCGGTGAAATCCCGATAGGATTCGAGTCGTGATATAAGCCCCGAATGTGCACTTCCTTTCCGCCGGCGATGCATCGCGAGCAAATCCGGCCACGCGTGGATGATGTTGTTTCCATCCACCAACAAAAATGACGGTCGAGATGCTTCCATCGCCAACCGTCACGTAAATTTGCAGAGGACTTTCATCCCCGTTAGAAAGATAAACTCTAGTCTTCTTTCTTGGGCGCTGCTTTTTTCTTGGCTGCTTTCTTAGTGGCAGCTTTTTTCTTAGCCGTTTTCTTCGCAGCAGCTTTCTTTTTAGCGGCAGCCTTTTTCTTCGGAGCTGCTCCTGTTGCGGCATCAGTCTTTACTTCTTCCTCCGCGCCTGACTCTTCCTTCTCAAGCTTTGCATCCTTCTTCTTGGCAGGAGTCTTCTTGGGCGCCTTCTTGCTCAAAGCAATTTGTGCCTTGATGACTTCCTTCTTCCGCTTGATGTAACGTTCGCGGCGACGGCGCTTTTCGACTTTGTTATGCTGCTTACCCATGATGTGTAATCCCTGCTTCTCGCAAGGCGGCTAAATAAGAGGCACATTACCAAGGTCGCAAGGGGAAATTCGGCCATTCCTGCGATCGTTACTCGGGACAAAAATTTATCCTTCGGGTCGAAATCGGTAGCCATGCTCCCGGATTGTCTCAACACACTCTCCCTGACGCGTTTCAATGACCTTACGCAGTTGAGTCACAAACCAGTCGATACTTCGGCTCGTGACGCAGACGTCGTGTCCCCCAAACCTCGGATATGATTCGCTCCTGGCTGAGCGCTGTGCCGGGCTTTTCTAGGAAAAAAGAAAGCAGACCATACTCTTTGGGCGAAAGTTTGACTGTTCCGTTTTCCTCTTCCCGCGATTTGCGGGAACTTGTGTCAGGAATGAATCGCCCAAAGTTGCCATCCACCACCAGCGGCCAGTTCGAGCGACTCGTATCAGTCAATTCCACGACATTCGCAAAATGATTTCCCCCCGGCTGGAGAATATCATCGACTTCGTCGATTCGGTTATCTGCACTCCTGCAATGGTTGGAGCGCCCCACCACAAAGATTGCTTCGGTATCAATGTAGTTGGGAACGAGATCACGGAATGCATCGTTGGACCAGCTAATCGGATCGCCCCCGTGAGTTTCCTCCGCAGGAAAGGCTCAACCGTTGTCTGTTGCCCACGATCGTATTCCCATCACGATGCTGCGAGCATCCTGTGTCGACCGCGCCATCTGCGCATTCACCATCGCCATTTTTATTCTAGGGAATGCCACCATAGTAAGCACCGCCATTATGGCGACGACGGTCATCATTTCGATCAGCGTGGACGCATCGACCGGTTTCGTATATCTTCTCGTCAGGATCATAGTATCGTTGGGTTTGATTGAATTCGACGTCGATCCCCGGGTGCATTTGTTACCGATTTGTTACCGTTCCTTTACGACCTCATGAAAAATCCAGACATTTCACCCTGGACCACACATCGCACTCGCATCGTCTACGACAATCCCTGGTTATCGGTTAGCGAAAGCGACGTCACCAATCCGGGCGGAGGTGAAGGCATCTATGGCGTCGTCCACTACAAGACCCGTGCCATCGGCGTCGTTCCCATAGACGATGAGGATAACACGTGGCTGGTGGGGCAATACCGCTACGCCATGAGCACTTTTGAATGGGAAATTCCCGAAGGCGGCTGCCCACCTGACGAGGAACCCGTAGACGCGGCACTGCGCGAACTGAAAGAAGAAACCGGTCTGATCGCTGCGAAGTGCGATGTGCTCCTCGACAATCTCGCTCTTTCTAATTCCGTAACCGACGAGCGATGCACCATTTTCATAGCAACGGAATTGACTCCCGGAGATGCCTCGCCCGAAGAATCCGAGGAGCTTAGCATCCGAAAACTCCCCCTCAGCAAAGCCATCGAAATGGTACACAAAGGAGCCATCACTGACTCAGTGTCCGTGATGGCTCTCTTAAAACTGGATGCGGAGCGCAAATAATACGATCCGTCAGTCATGACGCCTAGACAACTGTCATAAGACAGCACACAGCGAGAAAAACCTAGGAAGCAATCGCCACCCAGAACGAGGGACTAGAATTGGAAGCACCCCAAACGAGACCAGCAGTGTCACTACCAAGAGGACAGAGGAGATTATAAATACAATCTTACTAGGAACAGACACTTTTATGTTATTTCAGGGGGATATATCCAATCCTGCTCCACAACAGGGCAGCAAAGAATAGGATCACCCCTGCGTGACACCACACTAATGACAAGATTAGGCTTTCCTGAGAAGGCAAATCCTTGCCACAGGTAGCAGAGCCTACCCCTGGCTGTTCAACTCATCCAGCACCTTGGAATCACGGACGTCAGCCCACTCACCGTCTAACTCTACGGCAGCGATGGGAAGGCCATCCTGCACCTGCGCTTTGATGGCATCAGTGAGCTCATATTCGCCGCGCGGAGAAAGCTCGAGCTTTGCTGTGTAATCGTAGATTTTCGGGGAAAATGAATAGATGCCAGCGTTGTAGTAGGGGCTTGTCGGAGCGTCATCGCCACCTTTCTCAATGAGGTCGGTTACCATTCCATCCACGATAAAAACAGCACCGCCCTTGCGGACGTCTTCATCGATTTTTACGGTGAGCTTTCCTTCGACGTTCGTGAAATTGACCAGCGGAGCGTAGGACTCCGCAGGAACAAGAATATCACCGTAACTGAGGATAAACGGATCGTCGCCCGAAAAATCTCTCGCCAACTCGAGAACTCGACCAGTGCCGTCCTGAACAACCTGCTCGACGTATTCCACACGGCAGCCAAAATCAGAACCGTCTCCAAAGTAGTCGGTGATGACTTCTTTCCTCCAACCCACAACAATGAGAAAATCTGTGATGCCATTAAAGACGAGGCCTCGAACGATGGACTCAAGAATAGGCATTCCTTTCACCTTCACCATCGGCTTCGGCAATTCGTCAGTGATTTCTTTCATGCGGGTTCCGCGACCCGCCGCGAGAATGACGGCTTTTTTTACCTGGCTCATAAACTGTTATATTTCTATTAGAGTCTTTTTACAAAGGCTTCGATTTTATCGAGTGCCACTTCGAGCTGCTCGTAGGAAGTTGCGTAGCAGGCACGAACACAACCTTGTCCGGCCTCGCCAAAAGCATCCCCAGGAACGACAGCGACGCCTTCCTCTTCCAACAGACGCAAAGCGAACTCCTGGCTCTTCAGCCCAAATTTTCGAATATCGGGGAACATGTAAAAGGCTCCACCAGGAGCGAAACACGGCACGCCCATTTCCTCGAATCGCTTCAGCATGAGGTTGCGTCGCCGCGCGTATGCGCGCCGCATTTTTTCGACTTCGTCAGCCCCGTGCTTAAGAGCCTCCACCGCAGCGACCTGGCTCACAATGGGAGCACAAAGCATCGAATACTGGTGGATCTTCATCATCGCCTCAGTCAGTACCGCGGGAGCGCAGGAATAGCCGAGACGGAACCCAGTCATCGCAAAGGCTTTCGAAAATCCGTGAAGCAGGATAGTCCGCTCTTTCATCCCGGGAAGGCTCGCAATGGATACATGTGAGCCCGGCTTCATTCCGGAATCTTCTCCGTAAAGCAACTCGCTGTAGATTTCGTCACTAATGACGATGAGGTCGTGCTCAATGACGAGATCGGCGATCTTTTTCAACTCATCAACCGGCTCGACGGCACCCGTCGGGTTGGTGGGAAAATTGAGAAAGAGCAATCGAGTTCGATCAGTAATTTTTTCTGCAATATCCTCAGCCTTCAGCACAAATTCGTCTTCGACACGCGTCTGAATTGCGACCGGCTTTCCGTAGGCAAGTGCGATACTCGGGCTGTAGCTCACGTAGCAGGGTTCATGATAAATAACTTCGTCTCCTGGATTCAGCAGGGCACGGCAAACGAGGTCGAGAGCTTCGGACACACCGACGGTAACAAGAATCTCGCTCGCCGGGTCGTAGCTGACATCAAACTGCTTCTCGACGTAGGTCGAAATGGATTCGCGCAACGAAAGCAGACCCAGGTTTGAAGTGTAGCTGGTCTGGCCCTTTTCGAGAGAATAGATCGCAGCCTCACGAATATGCCAGGGCGCAGAGAAATCCGGCTCGCCAACACCAAGAGAAATCACGTCGTCGCGACCCTGCACCAACTCGAAAAAGTCGCGAATCCCGGAGCGAGGAATATTGCGCACTTGATCGGCGATCCGTTCTTCCAAAGGTTTCATCAGTAGAGAAAGAGGGAGAAATCCCGGATCATGGAGTCACGGAAAGACGCTCGTCTTCGTGCGTGTCGGTAGCGAGGAACCCGCTCTGCTTGTAGACCTTGAGCTGAAAATGCGTTGCGGTGGAAATTACGCCATCAAGCGTACTGAGTTTCTCCGAGACAAAACGTGCCACTTCGCGAAGGTCATCGCCTTCGACAATGACGGCGAGATCATATCCACCGCTCATGAGGTAACAGCTGCTTACCTGACCGAAATTCGCAATTCGTCGCGCAATAGGATCAAATCCGCCATCGCGTTCCGGCGTCAGTTTGACCTCAATGAGAGCAGAAACAGGAGACTCACTCAGGTGATCAGGATCGATCACCGCGGAAAATCCGAGAATGGCTCCACGGTCGTGAAGATCGGACATCATGGACTTGATCTCCGACTCGGTTTTCCCAAGACGATCTGCCATCTGGGACGCGGAGAGGCGTCCTTCTTTCTGCAATAACTCTAACAAAGCATCCATCAATTTTATGGGGTGAGGGGTTTTCGGGCTTCACGCCTACTCGTCTCCAAAAGAAATCCCGACGGACTTCGCAGCCCGCACGATTTCCCCTTCAGGATCGACGAGATTCAGCTTTTTCACGGCCTTTTCGATCAAAACCGAACCGACGTGATACTGCTGGTAGCTGACCATACGTCCAAAACGTTTTTGTTCTATCAAATTCACGGCTTTGACTCCGAAGCGTGTTGCGAGGACTCGATCAAAAGAAGTTGGGCTTCCTCCGCGTTGGAGATGGCCAAGCGTTGTGGACCGGGTCTCTTTCCCAGTGAGTTCACCGAGCTTTTTTGCAACGCGCTCGCCGACTCCTCCGAGACGGTCTTCTCCACCGCCTCCTGTTTCCTCGTAGACTTTTTCCTCTCCAAAAGGAGACGCCCCCTCAGCGACGACCACGAGCGAGCTGGCAAATCCACGAGCCTCCCGCTCCAGTAGAATGTCGGCGACTTTGTCGTAGTGAAACGGGATTTCGGGAATGAGGATCGCACTAGCTCCTCCGCCAATCCCTCCATAGAGAGCAATCCACCCAGCGTGGCGCCCCATCACTTCCAGTACCATAACTCGCTTGTGGCTTTCGGCAGTGGTTTGCAAACGGTCAAGCGCATCGACAACAACCTGTGTCGCAGAATCAAAACCGAAAGTCATCGCAGTCGCGCCAAGATCATTGTCGATCGTTTTCGGAACACCAACGACGGGAAACCCCTCCTCTATAAATTGCAGAGCAGTGGTGAGAGTGCCATCTCCACCAGCGCAGACGAGAGCCTGAACTCCCTGCTCGCGCAGATTTGAGATAGCTTCATCCATGAGTTCGGACGGAATCTTCCGAACACCGCCTTCTCCAACTTTGGATGAAAAACGCCCCCGATTCGACGTCCCCAAAATGGTTCCACCTAACTTAAGGATACCTTCCGTTTTTGAGCGCTTCAGAATTTTGCAATTCACAGGAGAAAGAAGACCTTCATAACCTTCCTTGAATCCAACCACTTCCCAGCCCAGTTGAGCAGCAGCACCAACAACCCCATGAGTAACTGCATTTAGTCCGGGGCAATCGCCTCCGCCATTCAAAAGTCCTATTCTCATGCAACCGAAAAGAGGACGGTTTCCCCGCTTTGGCAAGCACTCGTTCAGAAACGTGCCCAGGAAAATGATGCCCTCCAAAAAAAACCGTGACGGGTTTCCCCGACACGGTCTTCATTCCTGACGGAATTTGATTCTTAGAGAGTCGATTTCAGCGAGTCGTATTCCGCCTGCAATGCCTCGATCTGCTCTTGCAGTTTCACCATCCTCTTCAATGCCGCACTGGTGCTCTTTGGTGCAGAAGCATTGCGAGCTGGTGTAGCTCTAGCCTTACGTCCGGCCCTCTTTTTCCTCTTACTGGACTTGCCGGGAGTTGCGACACCCGCCTTTTCCATCCACGAACGAACCGTGATTGGATTCAGCTTGTATTTCTTTGCAGCAGCGCTTTGCCCACCACGGCCGTTCTCGTCGTTGTATTTCTGAATGAAGGCCACTACCTCATCCTTAGTTTTTTGATCGTATCTTTTAGCCATAATTTCACATATTGGGAACACCGCACGTATTAAGCCCACCCTAACTTCTGGTGCAAGAGGTAATGTGGGGAAAAACATCTCGTAAATCTCTACTGTATTTTCGGAGGGTTTGTCGTAAGCAACTAAGTAATGAACGTTCGAGAACTGATTTCGGCCACACTTTTTTCCCTGGTCGCCGTATTGTCTTTTTCGGTTTGGGCTTTTGGGAGTTCGCTTTTCCCCTCTGAACCACTCATGTATGCAGGATGTGCAATAGTATTTCTCGGCGTTGGAGGAGCAGCTCTTTTGCCCGCAGTTGGCTTCTCGGGAAAGTCGAGATTTCAATTCTGTATTGCTTTTGCCGTTGGATACCTCATCTATGCGGTAATCTGGTCAGTCGCGTGGTTTACCATTCCCAGAACGATAGGAGAAGTCGTGGGATCATTGATAGGCCTCATTGCTTTTGGCCTTCTCCTCCGAAAATGGATGAATCTTGATCTTCCTATCCTTTCTGGAGTTGCCATCCTGTTTCTCTATCACACTATCGGTTACTATCTGGGCAGCTTTGCCTACGACAGTCTGCAGAACCGAGGGCCCGCAGGCATTGAGTTGAAGTTGTCACCACAAACCATCCGCACAACAGCGCGGCTCTCTTGGGGAGTCTTTTACGGAATCGGAGTCGCGCTGGGCGTAATCAATTTCTGTCACTTGTCCCGCCAAAGTTCGGACAAACCATCGACACAAATCTGAGACCAGGATTCGAGCTGTTCTTTTCTCTCCTGCAACTCGCCAAGAGTAAGGAACTGAAGGTCTTCGATAACAGCCTCACCCGCTTCTACCTGATCACTTTCGAGAGTCACGAGGTGAACGACGCCGAGATGGACTTGCCCCACCTCATTGGAATCATCATTGAGCAGTCCGAGAATCTCCTGCGTGTGTCCATCCGTTATGGAAAGCTCTTCATCGATCTCGCGTTCTACTCCATTTGTATAGGTATCCTTGTCCAAGGAAGCAGCGGCGAAATCCGTATCGTTTATGTGCCCACCAATCCCGATGGAACCCTTCGATGCGAGGCGCTTTTCACCTGATCCGCCACCTCTTACATAGTGGAGAAAACGATCTTGGTAACGAAAAATGGCATACGGAATAATCTGCTTAAAAGAGGGATCTTCTTCTGCATCGTCACGAAGGAGAAAGTGATTGTTCGACGGATCAAGAATACTCGGCAGGTATTTTTCTGGTTCAAGATTGATGCCTTGGAAAGCACCTAGGTCGTCGAAAAGTGATCGTGAAATCACGAGAACTTTTTCATTTTCGTAGCGGCTCATAAATGGGTGATTCGAGTTACCTCGATAAGGAAAGGGGTTACTTGGGAAAGAGAGAGAAACGATATCGAGTCAGTCCCGAGACCTTGGTAAAAGAACGCTCGACTCGAGCCCCCAGTAGCTTTTCAAACATCTGAATTTCCATTCGCTCTAAGGTAGGATATGCATCGAACAGTGCCTGAAGCGGATTGTGGAATTCTTCAATAAAGAGTCCGTCTTCTTCCGAGTAGAGGCAGCGCGAGAAGTATCCCATCGTCTCCCTCGCTTTTGCCAGATTTTCAGCTCGTTCTTGGACCGAATCACCAGTCACGGACAATGCAAACTTTTCGGTCTGTCCGCGAAAGAATCCAAACAGCAGCTTTTCCGCCGCATTGATTTCCAACTGGGTCGCTGCTTCGAGAATGGCAAGACTCACATCGTTTCCTATGGAGGGAAAAAGCACATTCAGTTTTTCGGTGACACGATACGTTTTTTCGGGTCGCCCCACATCCTTTGGACGCCTCCATGTGTCGAAATAACCAAGCTTCTGCATCGCGATGCAGTGCTTTTTCACTCCCATGTAACTCATTCCCAAAGCTTCTGAGAGTTCACCAACCGACAGTCCCTGGGAACACTTCACTAAGGTGATAATGTCGAACCAGTGTGGTTTGGAAATGGTTTTAAGAATTTTGAAATACTCGGTCAAAATCGAGGGCAGGTTGGACAAATTGCGGTTGGAGGGAGTGTCTTATTAATCAGGCGATATTTGGAGTGATTTCAAGTGATTGCGCGCCTTTAGCGTAAAAAACTGCTATTAAATCGCTATTTGTTTGTAGCATAGTTATCAACGACTTGTCGCAATATTATCCCGGATTCCTGAAAAAAGGCACACTATTGACTATGTACCTCGCAACCGTATTGTTCGAGCTTTTCGTAAGGAAAATAGATTTTCCGGCGTCCATAATCCTGCAAACAGGAATATCCAGCTCCGGAAAGCCTCCCAAATGAAACACGATCCCGCTCTCGACCTAGAAAAGACGTTTCTCTCCTATGCCCCAGCCTATTGGGTTGATCGCGGCGTATCGGATGATGAGTGGAACAGCCACACCTGGCAGTTGAAAAATCGGATCACGACGCTGGAACAGCTGGAGGAGCATCTCGAACTCAGCGAAAAAGAGCGCAGCGGAGTGCTGCTGTCCGGCACGAAATTGGCAATGGCAATTACCCCCCATTTCTTCAACCTGATTGATCGAGAAGACCCAGAGTGCCCCATTCGTCGCCAAGTCATTCCCCGGGTGGAGGAAACATGGACATCGCCCTACGAAATGGCGGATCCCTGCGGCGAAGACGACTCCATGCCTGTTCCCGGACTCGTCCACCGTTACCCTGACCGCGTTCTTTTCCTCGTAACCGATCGCTGTGCTGCCTACTGCCGCTACTGCACCCGGAGTCGAGTGGTGTCAGGAGCTGGAGAGCAGGAACTGGAAACCGACCACGAAGCAGCATTTCGTTATCTCGAAGAGCATACAGAAATTCGCGATGTCCTACTCTCCGGCGGTGACCCTCTTCTTTTCTCGGATAAGAAACTGGAGAAAATCCTCGAGCGTCTTCGCTCCATCAAGCACATCGAATTTCTTCGCATCGGCTCACGCGTGCCCATTTTCCTCCCACAACGCATTACTCCGGAGCTTTGCGAGATGTTGCAAAAATACCATCCCCTTTTTCTCAGCGTGCACGTGAATCACCCGCGCGAACTGACACTCGAGGTCAAGGAAGGGCTCGAACGCCTCGCCAATCACGGAGTTCCGATGGGGAATCAATCAGTCTTTCTGCGAGGCGTAAACGACGATGTCGAGACGATGAAAACACTCGTTCACAAACTTCTGATGTGTCGAGTCCGCCCCTACTACCTTTACCAACTCGATCTTATCCAGGGATCATCTCACCTGCAGGCCCCCGTCGCGAAAGGTATCGAGATCATCGAAGGCCTTCGCGGACACACAACCGGATACGCCATTCCCCAATTTGTGATTGATGCTCCGGGCGGCGGCGGAAAAGTCCCCGTCAATCCCGACTACGTCCTCCAGCAAAACAGCGAACGCGTCGTAATCCGGAACTTCGAGGGCAAGACTTTCGAATATCCCGAACCAGCCGTTCAGCCCGATCCGGTGCTGGATTATTGATTGAAATCCCTCTGGTCGAGCGAAATCAGAACGGGAATCAATACGGCCAGGATTGATTCCGCAATCCGCGCGACGTCTTTCCATGCTTTACCCGTCGTCTTTTTGCGGAACGGTTTCCTCCTCTGCTGCGAGATCTGGATTGGTTTCACTCAAGTTCTGAAAATAGGCCGCCCGCCCCTTGTTTCCACCGCAATTCGCGGCTAGATTCCGCCCCTTTTCCCTTCCAAAGAAGCCATTCCCATGCCGAAAGTGTATCTCAAAACATACGGTTGCCAGATGAACGAGCGCGACACAGAGCAAGTCGCGCAAATGTTCGTCGAGCGCGGCTTTACGATGACGGGTGAGCCTGATAATGCCGACGTCATGCTGATGAATACCTGTTCAGTCCGAGACCAGGCCGAGCAGAAGGCAATTGGGCGGATGAATCATCTCGGTAAATACCGAAAGAGAAATCCCGATATCGTCTACGGATTCATGGGCTGCATGGCGCAGAGCCGTGGGGAGGAATTGCTCAAACAGTCGCCGCATGTCGATCTCGTTGCCGGAACGCAGAAATACCACCGCGTCGTCGATCACGTCGTAGACCTCATGAAGGCGAAGGAAGAGGCTCGCATGGACAGCCTCCGAAATCCCATCGTCGACATCGAGGAGGAGGAAGAATCGCAAAACACGATCCGCGACCACGTCGACAAAGATTACAATGTCAGCGAGTTCGTCAGCATCATGCAGGGCTGCAACATGAAATGCACCTTCTGCATTGTCCCCTACACTCGCGGACCGGAACGAGGCAGGCCGATCCCGGAGATCGTTGACGAGTGCAAACGCCTCGCCGACCAGGGGGTTCGCGAAGTCACTCTACTAGGCCAGATCGTGAATCTCTACGGGCGTCACGAGTTTCCCAAGATCGATGGGAAAAGCCCCTTCGTTCAGTTGCTGGAAGCGGTTCACGAGATCGACGAGATCAAGCGCATTCGCTTCACTTCCCCTCACCCGATCGGCTACAAGGAGGATGTCATCGAAGCTTTCACCTACCTGCCCAAGCTGGTCGATCACGTGCATTTCCCGATGCAATCAGGCTCCGACCGGATCTTGAAGCGCATGCACCGCCCCTACAAAGCGCAGAAGTTCATCGACATCTGCGACAAGATGAAAGAAGCCCGCCCCGGCATTGCGATTTCTACCGATGTCATCGTCGGATTTCCTGGCGAGACAGAGGAAGACTACCTCGAGACAAGAAAGGCTGTCGAACATGTGCAATTCGATCAGGCCTACATCTTTCGCTATTCACAACGGAAAGACACTCCGGCTGCGGAAATGAATGACCAACTCCCTGAGAGGGTCAAAGAAGAGCGAAATCAGGATCTACTCCAACTGGTCAACGGGATCGTCGAACGAAAGAACGAAGCCCTCATCGGAACGACTCAGGAAGTTCTCTGCGAAGGTCCGAGCCGCTACAACAAAGAACGTCTCACTGGTCGGACAGGGACAAACCGTATCGTCATTTTCGATGGAGATGCCGAACGGATGTCAGGTGAGGTTTTCGACGTGAAAATCCAGGAAAGCACAGGGTACACTCTCTACGGTGATCCGGTCTTGCAATAAGCCGATTTTCTCCGAATCTTCTCGACCGCCGAACCAAGGGCGGCACACCGCATTTTTTATGCAGGCGATCTACAATCTGCTATACGAACCGCCCATTCCCCTGAAGACCGTGGGGATTTTTATTGGCCTTTGGCTAATTGTCTCCCATGGCTTTGCCCTTCTCAAACCGCAAGTGATTAAGCCGTGGCTGAAGGCCTATCCTCGCAATGAAAAAATCGGCGTTCCGCTCGTCGTTTTCTGCTTCGCCTGGGGATTCATTATCTGGACTTGCATGGATCTGGGTGAGTTTTACAAGATCGAACGTCCTGTGCAGGTCATCATTATCGGCGTCTGCATCGGGGTCGTGATCTATGTGAAAGAATTTGTTGCCGTCCGTGCCCTGGGATTCCTGATGATTCTGGCAGCGGCACCGATTCTGGACTCTGCCTTTTTGCAGGAGCCCCGAAGTCGACTCCTCCTCGTCGCTTTCGCCTACGCGATTGCCCTGAAAGGAATGTTCTGGGTCGGAATGCCTTACCTGATGCGCGACCAGATTGCCTGGGTATTGGAAAAAGAAAACCGCTACAAAGGCGGTGCGATCGCCGGTGCGGTTTATGGCGCAGTCATCCTGACATGTGCCGTGGCGTGGTGGTAGACTGCAAAGCGCAAGCTTTTACCAGTTTGAGATGTTGGATACCTGCGTCTTACGCAAATTTCCCCACTCCCCCTTGATCAACTCTGATCCCACGCCACATTTCTCTATGTCTGCCTTTATCCACGACGACTTCATGCTGCAATCGCAAGCGTCCAAGGAGCTCTACCACAATTTTGCCAAGGACGAGCCGATCCTTGATTTTCACAATCACCTCCCGCCTGACGAAATTGCAGCCAATCGATCTTTCGAAACGCTTTACGACATCTGGCTAGCCGGCGATCACTACAAATGGCGCGCGATGCGGGCCAATGGAATCCCGGAAGCCCGCATCACTGGGGACGCTTCTCCTCGGGACAAGTTTGATGCGTGGGCGGAAACCGTGCCACACACACTTCGCAATGCGCTCCACCACTGGACGCACCTCGAATTGTCCCGCTACTTCGGTTTCGAAGGCCTTTTCTCCACCCAGACCGCGGATGAGGTTTGGGAAGATGGAAACGCCAAGCTTGCTACCCCCAAATTTTCCTGTCGCGGACTGCTTGAGCAAAGCAAAGTCCGCGGGCTCTGCACGACCGATGATCCGACGCATTCGCTGGAGCATCACCAGGCTATCGCCAATGACGACACGATCGATTGCCGAGTCTACCCGACTTTCCGGCCAGACGCTGCTCTCTGGGTGAACGATGCCGAACATTTCAACCAATACGCTGACACTCTCTCCGACGTGAGCGGGCTTGACTGCGGATCGTTCGTCGGCTTTTGCGATGCGCTCCGCGCGAGACACGAGTTCTTTCATAACTTGGGAGGTCGCCTTTCCGATCATGGACTCCATCACATTTTCGATGCGGAATGTTCCGACGAAAAAGCCGCCGCAATTTTTGACAAAGTTCGATCCGGCACATCAGCAGATGAAGCCGAGACCGAAGCTTTCGGAGCATGGATGATGCTTTTATTCGGAGAACTGAACCAGACTCGCGGCTGGACGATGCAACTTCACATCGGTGCGGAAAGAAATAACAACGAAAAGCTTTTCGCAACTCTCGGACGCGATGTCGGTTGCGACTCCATGGCAGATGTAGATCATGCCGGTGCCGTCCGCCGTTATCTCAACACCCTGAGTCTGCGCGGTCACCTTCCCAAGGTCATGCTCTACAACCTGAACCCGAAGGACAACTACGCGCTTGCCGCCATGCTGGGGAATTTCAACGAAGCAGTCCCCGGGGATCCCCCTTGCCGCCTCCAACTCGGGACCGCGTGGTGGTTTCTTGATACCAAGGAAGGCATGGAGTGGCAAATTAACACCTTCTCCAACGTCAGCCTGCTTTCTCGTTTCAATGGCATGCTGACCGATTCACGTAGCTTCCTTTCTTTTACCCGTCATGAATACTTCCGCCGCATTCTCTGCAATGTGATCGGAACGGATATAGAAAATGGCGAAATCCCGCGCGACATGGAACTTGTCGGAGACATGGTTCGTCGCATCTGCTATCAAAACGCTTCTGAGTTTTTCGGACTCGAGTTACCGTGAGCGAAACGCAAACATCCGCCGTCGACACCGTCATCATCGGAGGTGGGGTCGCGGCTTTGTGGACAGCAAATGCGCTCAAGGCCTCGGGCCAATCGGTTGTCGTCTTGACCAACTCCCCTCTCGGCGAAGGCCAGTCTCTCGCCGCCCAGGGCGTCATCCACGGTGGGATGAAATACGCCGTTGCCGGCAAGCTGACTGACTCATCGGAAGCTCTCGCTGACATGCCTTCCCGCTGGATTGCTGCATTAGCTGGCGAAGGCCCGGTTGACCTTAGCGGAGCGGAGTTACTCTCCGATCACCAGATTCTCTGGAGTCTTCCCAACGTCGTGAGTCGAGTGGCAGGATTCTTCGGTAGCAAAGCGGTTCGTGGTCGATCGGATCGAATTTCTCGGGAGGAATATCCTGAAGTGTTTGATGCAAACCAGTATCGCGGAAGTCTCTTTCGCATCGAAGAACCGGTCGTCGATCCTGTTTCGACAATCCGGGAAATGGCGTGTGGGGTATCCGATGAAACCTGGCAAGTCGACTGGGGGGAAAACACGAAACTCGAATCAGATGGGGAAGGAATTTCTTCGATCCGAATTCAAAATGAGGACGGGCACGAAGTAGCACTCCAGGCGAACCGATACCTACTCGCTGCCGGAGCGGGCAACGGAGCCATTCTCGATCAGCTCGGCATGCGCCAGCCCGGAATGCAGCGACGTCCACTTCATCAATTGATTATCAGGAAACCAGAGCTGCCCGCGTTTTACTCCGTCTGCGTCGGGACAACTCCGAAGCCCCCCGTCGTCGTGACAACACATGTGGACTCGCTGGGACGAACGCTCTGGTATGTGGGCGGTGATATCGCGGAACAGGCGGGAGTCGATCGGAGCGAGGCGGAGCAAATCGAGTTTGGTAAAAAGCGTTTTGCGGAATACCTTCCATGGATAGATCTGTCAGTCGCCGAATGGTTCACTCATCGAGTGGATCGCGCGGAACCCCTCACGGGAACCAACGACCGTCCTCCCGGTGCCTACTGCGAGGAAATCGGGAATGTAATTGTTGCATGGCCAACCAAACTTGCCCTCGCCCCTGAATTGGCAGATCAGGTTCTGAAAAAAACAACGGCATCAGATCGCCTCGAAAACATCTCCCTGCCCCTGCCGCGCCCAACCATCGGCAAAGCGCCCTGGGATCTGCATTGAACCATGAAATGCAAGCTCATTCACTCAACTGACATTGCCGTTTCTCAACTCGGATTGGGCACTGTGAAATTTGGTCGCAACCAGCAGGTGAAATACCCGAGCCAGTTTGATCTGCCGAGCGATGACGAAATCATGACTTTGTTAGACATGGCTCAGGAACTGGGAATCAACTTCATCGACACAGCCCCCGCTTATGGCATCAGTGAGGAGCGACTCGGAAAGTTGCTCGGTTCGCGACGGGATGACTGGGTCATCATGTCCAAGGCAGGCGAAGACTTTCACGACAGTCAATCGCACTTCGATTTCTCTCCCTGTGCCATCAACGAAAGCGTCGAGCGCACCCTGTTGCGTCTCAGAACCAACAGGGTTGAGTGCCTTCTTCTACACTCCTCAGGCGAGGACTTGGAGATTCTTGATCACTCTGGTGCAGTCGAAACCCTATTCAATTTGAAGGAACAGGGATTGGTCCGTTCGATTGGGATTTCCACGAAGACTGTCGAGGGAGGCCTTCGCGCCATCGAATTAGGACTCGACGCCGTCATGGTGACCTACAATCCCTGGCACCTCGAGGAAGGAGCCGTTCTCGATGCTGCGGAAAAATCGGGCACCTCTGTCTTTCTGAAAAAAACATTCGGCAGCGGCTGGTTGGGAGACGAAAACGCTTCAGCAGATCCGGTAGCAGAAGCGCTGGGCTTTGTCTTTTCCCACCCGGCAACTACTTCGGCCGTTGTCGGGACGATCAATCCAAAGCATCTGAGGGAGAATTGCGAAACGCTTGAGTGCGTTCAACCGAATTGATTTCCAAAAACCGTTTGGGCGGAGAGAAAGTTGAGGCAAGTTAACGCGTTTCCATGCCTGATACGACGCCACTCTTTTTTGACAGCCATATGCACACGCCGCTATGCAAGCATGCGGTGGGTCATCCTGTCGAATACATGGAGCGCGGGATCGAAGTAGGGCTCGCTGGAATCATCATGACCTGCCACAGCCCGATGCCTAACGGTTTTTCCCACCGCGTTCGCATGGCTCCGGAGCAATTCGAGGAATACGTAGCACTCGTAAACTCGGCTACGAACCTCGCTCCCGATGGCTTTGAAGTTCGACTTGGGATGGAGAGCGATTTTTTCCCGGGAATGGAGAAGTGGCTCACCAAATTGCACTCCAGCGCCGATTTTCATTACATCCTTGGGTCCGTTCATTGGCACATCCCTGAATATCTCGACAACTTCTGGCGAGGCGATATCCACGCCTTCCAACGACAGTATTTTGAGCACCTTGCCGAATCAGCCGAGAGCGGATTATTCGATGCCCTTTCCCATCCGGATTTGGTAAAGAACGCAAAGCCGGATGATTGGGATTTCGATGCGATGCGGGGCGTCATCGGCGATGCACTGGATCGAATTCAACAGACCGGTGTTGCCATGGAAATCAACACTTCAGGAAAACAAAAGGCCCTACCTGAAATGAATCCCGGGCCGGAGATGCTCACGATGATGGCAGAACGAGACATTCCTATCGTGATTGGTTCTGACTCCCACAATCCCGGTCGAGTCTCGGATGGTTTTCGCGAAGCCCTCGACTTCCTGGAACAAGCCGGCTACGACACTGTCAGCGTGTTTCGAGAACGCAAGCGCTCTGATTATCCGATCGAAGTGATCCAGAAGAGCTTGGCAGATCCCCCGCCAGAAGATTGAGCCGCTTACAGCTTCGACTCGATTTCCCCAATTTCCTTGGCCAGTGCGGACATCTTTTCGACTTCCTGACGGTATCCCGCCTCGTTGTTTTGAATATAGAACTCGTCACGGCGAATTCGGCACTCTGACATACGGCGGCGCAGGTCCTCAATCTTAGCCATACTGACCGCCAAACTGTCGCTGCTCTCACCGATCTCGGTGGATCCCCTTGGAGTAACATCTGGAATTTTGAGGCCGGAGTTTTCAGACGCTGACTTCACCGCAGCAGGCTGGGGGGAATCAACCCGCCCGGCCAACTGAACTTCTTTCTTGGAAGAGTCCGCAATATTACGAGTCGACTCCGAGCCGTTTGGCTGCCTCGTGTCCTCGTAGAAAAACTTTCCCACTTCTGCGTAAAGTCGATTTACCGAAGGCTCGAAAACAGGAGCAGTGACAAACCCAAGGCGGAGAGCAGAGAGCCCGAAGACAACCATCGCCGCTACCTTGATTGCCTGCTTCATTCCTGGTTTTTCAGGTAGGATATCATCCACCGCATTCCAGAGCGGTTTGACACGCCCTTGATTGCGAGGCGCCCCCCCCTGATCTGCCATAGTCACATTCGGAGAATTGACTGGTGCGCCAGTTTCGCCGTCATCGCCGACCAATTCGACAACGGAATCGCATTTACAGAGGACGAGATTTTCCTGATAGAGCCAGCGATAGAAATTGAGCAAACCGACGGCTGTAAAACCTCCGCCCTCTTTCTGAAACACTTCTTTGGCCGCTTCTTCAAAGGTTCGCTTTCCATCAAAACGGAGAAACATTTCGTATTGCCAGCGGCGAACGAAAAAACGCTGCGAATCCTCAACTCGTTCCGCCACCACTTGATCTGCCTTTTGGAAAAAACGGAACTCTTTTCGTAGGCGAAGACGAAGCGAAAGAATCTCGGCCAAGTTTCCTGGAAGTTTATCACTCAAGAGATACGGATTGTTAATCTTACGAAAATTATAAAGTTTCCTTAAGATTATTCCACAAGAATTTCCAGAAAATTAACACTCTTTCCAGAGGTTCTATTTTTCGACAGGTTCAGGTCCAGCCAGAACAGAAAGCAACGGTTTAACCGCTGCGGGTTCGACTTCGGGAAAGCCCTCAAGAAGACGAGCAATTTTTCCCGCAACAAGTGGCGCTGCATAGCTGCTCCCGGTTTCCGTCTTGGTTTCCCCATTTAGCCAAGGCACTTCGACTCTCTCTCCCCGCGCGAGGAAAGATACCATTCTCCCTTGTCGGGAAAAAACCTGGTCGGGTTCGCAATCAATTCCCCGAACGCTGATCACGCTGGGGAAATAGGCAGGCCATTCCCGAATACCCGCATCAACATTGCTGCAGGCAGCCACAATTTGCACCCCTTCGAGGAAAGCTCTATCAACCCACTCTTTGTATTCCATCACGTATCGGGCGAGACCACGGCAACCGAAGCTGCAATTGATCACTTGATAACCCAACGAAATCGCCTGGTTGACGCATTCCGCGATGACGAAGCTCCGTGTATGATTGCTTGAATCCAATGCCCGAAAACTGCCGAGCCGCACATCGGGCGCCGCCCCCAGGAGCAAGCTCGCTACAGCTGTCCCATGCCCATAGACGTCGGTAGATTGATTCTCTTCGATCCGCAGATTCACTCCGTCGCAGGAAAACGCCAGATCATCCTCCAGCTCCACACCGTTCAAGGCAGCGTGCGATACATCAATTCCCGAGTCGATAACCGCCACCTTGACTTCTTTGCCAGTGGCGTTTTCGAGAACCTCCCGAGCCTTAGACAGTTCGGGCCAGCGATGTGGGGAATCATCCGGCATCACGTAATCCCAAAGAGCTGGAAAAGATCGTCTCGTTCACGAGTCGCTCCATCACATTGGAAACACGCGCGATCACTTCGACATCTCCTGAACTGAACCCATCCTTCTCGCCTTTCATCTCTGCCAATTGCACACAGGAAATCACTCCGCGAAGGCCGAAAGCGAAGTAGAAAGGAACGGCAATCATCGCCGTAGTATGTTTTTCGATTTTTCGATCGAGCGTGTCGTCGTGTCCGCTACTCTCGCCGATGTTGTTTTCGCAATATGGCTGCTGCTGTGAGTAGACCATCGAGATAATACCGGACCCAACCGATTGCTCGAAGCCAATCAGAGAGGCGGCGTCATTGCCTGAGTTGTAGACTGCGACGAGGGCTTTCTCATCACTGTCGGCAAGCCAAATGGTTCCTTCGCAACCACCCACATGAGCGAAGGCTTCCTTGAGAAGAGCAATCGATACAGCATCGAACAGCCCGATCAAATCTGATGGGCTGCTCGATCGTATCCACGAGTCGACATGCTCTTCGAGTTCCACGCCAACGCGGGCTAACCCGGGATTTCGCAGGAGGCGGGTTCTAGCGCCGGTCATAAGGACTTCGGCTGGAGCAACGCCACAAGCTCGTGAAGGGCTTTTTCGTTGCCGAGAATTTCGGGAAGAAGTTCGTCTCGCTTGCCTGCGTCGAGCTTGCCATCAGCAAACTGCTTGATCATTTCGATCTGCTCATCAGATAAGGGAGTAGCTGAGTGACCAGATACCTCAGGGCCGAGGCTTTCGAGGAATTGTGCAATAATTGAAATTTCGTCGTTCATTGTTCTAATCAGGAGGATGATTGTAGCTCGTGGAGATCGACGTAGCATCCGGTAGCTTTATGCATCAAAGTTGACATTTTCGAAAGAAAATTGCCCCTAATTTCCCGAATCGCACCAATTATTTCGATACTACGCCCCGAATTTGGCGAATCTGCCTTGATCCTGCAAGGTAGATATCACTGCCCTAAATGGCACGATTCGGTAAAATCTGGCTCTCTTTATCAGCATTTTTCTCTCTCTACCCTCGAAGCTAGGAATCTGCCCGCCCCCCCCGAGAAGAGGTATAGAATGGGCTACTAATCCCAAATTCCGCTTAAATTATAATTTTCATAATTTTTATATTGAAACCAATGTGGAAATCGTTTAAACTCTCCTCACAGACATCGTCTATCCAGATGTATGTCTTGTGTTGAGGGGTTATAAGGCGGCGTCGATCCGAAATGGTCGACGCCGTCTTTCTTTATGTTCCTTCCGAAGGTTCGAGGCAGCCATAATTCGAAACTTTTCCGCCGCCTTCCGACCGACCAATCCCAAAAAGGAAAACGGCCCGGCTTCCAGACTTTCCTCCTTCAGGCCGGGCCGCCCCGTTCCGCACAAATTAAAAAAAGTTTCTCTCAGTCGAGAGATCTCAGGAAAACCATTACAAAAAGAACCGGTTTTCAACCGAGCTACTTACTAACGTATTGCAAAAAAGAACTCGCGCAAGAAAAAAGGCTAATTTTTTTCAATTTTTAGTTTACATTTTGAAAAAACCACTCTGAAACTCGCATTTTTGAGAAAATTAGGTCTTTTTTCGGGATTAATCAGGAATTTTGTAAACAGTTATGCACGGGCAAGATCGAGAGTTGAGTCAAAAAAGCAGGCTCCCGAATCTAATTTCTCGTAAATTTTTCTCGACAGTCCCTCAGAAAGGCTCATTATTCAGCTGAGTTTATCATTTCTGAGAATTGACATCTCGGAATTGATTATATTTTTAACGTTCCACGAAATACATGCGCCTGAAATCCCTGGAAATGCACGGCTTTAAGTCGTTTGCAGACAAAACCAAGTTGGAATTCCACGAAGGAGTCACCGGCATTGTCGGGCCTAATGGCTGCGGAAAGTCCAATATCGTGGACGGGATGCGCTGGGTTCTTGGCGAAACCTCTGCAAAAGCCTTGCGCGGAGGAGAAATGGCGGACGTCATTTTCAACGGAACAGATCGCCGTCAGCCGCTCGGTATGGCCGAAGTCACACTGACCCTCTCGGGCTGTGAAGGCATTCTCGATACAGAATACGACGAAGTCGCCATCGGTCGCCGAGTCTACCGCGATGGAAAAGGCGAATATCTCATCAATAAGCAGCCCTGCCGCCTCAAGGACATTCACAATCTACTGATGGATACTGGAATCGGTCGAACGAGCTACTCCATTATGGAGCAGGGAAAGATCGACATGCTTCTATCCTCGAAACCCGAAGATCGTCGTGCTGTATTCGAAGAAGCTGCTGGAATCACGAAATACAAGTCGCAGAAGAAAGAGGCAATCCGCAAGCTCGATTACACGGAAGCCAATCTTGTCCGCATCCGTGACGTCATTGCTGAGAACGAGCGCCAGATCCGCTCCCTTTCCCGCCAGGCCTCGAAGGCAAAGCGCTACCAGTCTCTTTTTGACGATGTCAAAACACTGGAACTGCACCTGAGCCACAAGCAATGGCGCGAACTCATCGCGGAGAAATCCGAGATGAATACCTCCATCAATGCCTTACGTCTCCAGCAGGATGAGTTGGAAGACGCCATTGAAAAGCGCCAGGCCGAAATGGCATCCGCCCGGGTCGAATATCAGGAAATCGAAAATCGACTCACCGACCTACGCTCCCGCCTCGCCCGGCTTGAGGGGGAAATTGCCGGTGCAAAGAATCGAATCGAATTCAATGGCGAACGCACTCATGAGCACAGCCTTCTCATTAAGAAGAACGAATCAACCATTGTTCAGGCGACTGAAAAACGCGACCGTCAACAAGCTGATATCGAAGCCGCCAATCGCCACCTCGCCGAGGTGCAGGAGCGCATTTCCTCTGAGGAGAACAAAGTCAAAGAGCTCGAATCCGAAACGAAAGATGCTCGGAGTCTACGCGAAGAATTGAACGGCAGGATGCGCGAACTGGAGGAACAGCGGAGCGCGCTCAAAAGTCGTATCGCCAGTCTCGAAGCCACTCTGGAAACCAATCAAAAGCAATTTTCTTCCGACGAACAGCGAGAGCGTCAGCTCACAGACGAAATTTCCCGACTTCAGGAAAGCGAAGGGACGCGCAAGAAAGATTCTGCTGAACTGCAGGAACGCATCGGCGGCCATCAGAAATCCATCGAGAATTTCGAGGAAAACCTCACCGAACTCGATCAAAAATACCACCGCGCGAAACGAGCCGCTGCTGACATGCAGGAGAATATCGCCGCCTTGCACAAGCTCCACGCTGAAAAGCAATCGCGCCTCGATGTGCTCGCGCAACTTCTCGCCGACGGAGAAGGTTTTGAAAAAGGAACTCGTGCCGTCGTTCAGGATCTGGCCGACTCCGACTCATACCGCGGCAAAATCGAGGCTCCCCTCTCCCGCCATCTTCGTGTCGATGCCAAATACACTGAAGCGATCGAAGCCGCACTCGGCCGCCGCCTCCAGGCTGTGATTGTTTCTGACCTCGATACAGTGGAAAAACTGGTCAGCACCCTACGCGACGACAGTCTCGGGCAGGCTTCCCTTCTCGCTCGGATGGCACTGGATGCCGATCCCATTTCCCCTTCCCGTCGCGCTCCATTAGGCTCAATTGGATGGGCCATGGATCTAGTGAAATGTGAGAGGCACATTGGAGCCGTCATGAGCCGCCTGCTCCAGAACGTGCTCGTAGCCGAAGACCTTCCGACAGCGCTTCGACTGCACAAAAAGCACCCTGATTTTGCGATTGCAGCGCTCGACGGGGCATTCGTCACCGTCGACGGAATCGTTCAGGGCGGCCGATCCGGCGATGACTCCGTTTCCGTTCTCAAGATGCAGAGCGAAATCGAAGAACTTCGCGAAGTCTGCGAAGCGCTCAACACTGAGGTTAGTTCACGTCAGGAGCGTCGCGATGAACTCAATCAGCGAGTCGACAGTTTCGAAGACTCGCTGCAGGACGCGCGCGAAAGACTCCAGCAGAAGAAAGTCGCTTCATCTACTCTCGAAGGTAAGCTCGCCCTGGTGGAACGAGATCTGAACCAACTCCGCAACAAAGTGGAAAGCCTGGAGTGGGAAAATCGTGATCTATTAGAGCGGAAGGAAAAGGTATCTGCCGATCTGCAACGGAACGAAGAGGAGAGAACTACCTCGCAGATTCGGATAGAAGAACTCAACCAAGAAACCGAAGGCATCGTCAATCAACTCAAAGAAGCACGGGAGCGCGAGGAACAACTCACCGAAGAAGTAACCGAGGCGCGCACCTCTCTCGCCGTTGAACAGGGAACCCGCCGCAACTTTGAAGAGCAAATCGAGCCTATGGTAGCTCGCCTCCGCGAACTCGATGGACAAATCGAAACCTGCCGCACCGACATCGAGAGCTATCGCGAGCGGATCGAGCAAGCCCGTCTTGAAAATGAATCTCTTCAGGAAAGTATCGCGCAATGGGAGTCCGAAACCGTCGTTGCAACGGAAGAACGCGATCGCATTCAAGTCGATCGTGAGGGATTCTCCGCCCGTATCGAAGAAGGAGAATCCGAACTGACCCAAAAGCGGGGAGAGGTTCAGCACGTCGCCAAGCAGCGAGGAAAAGAAGAGGTGAAGATCGCCCAGCTCGATATCAAGATCGAGAATATCGAGCGAGTCTGCCGCGACCGCTATCGCACCGAACTCGAATTTTTCGAACCCGACAGCCACGCCCTTCTTATTGCTATCGAAGAACGAAAGAAAAACGGAGCCGTCCGCTCTGCACAAATCCCCCCCCCCGAATCCTCTCCCGTAGAGGATCCATCCGCCTCCCCTGAGATTGATGGAGGGGCGGATGAAAACGGGGAATCTATTCCTGACCCCGCCGAGCCGGATTGGGATTTCGTCGAGGGCGTCGTCACAACGCTCCGCACTAAGCTCGATTCGATGGGGCCAGTCAACATAGACGCGATCGAAGAATTCGACGAGTTGGAGGAACACTATCGTTTCAACGTACAGCAACTCGAAGACCTCGAAAATTCCAAGGAGGAATTGCTCCGAATGATCGCGAGGATCAATCGCGATACCCGCAAGATGTTTACGGAGACCTTCGAGAAAATCCGGAAGAATTTCCGCGACATGTTTAAAGAACTCTTTGGTGAGAAGGCCAAGGCCGACCTCGTCCTCATGGACGATGGCGACCCACTCGAATGCGGAATCGACGTAATCGCGAAGCCCCCCGGCAAGAAGCTGCAATCCATCAGTCTGCTTTCCGGTGGCGAGCGCTCCATGACTGCCGTCGCACTGCTTTTCGGAATCTACATGGTGAAACCTTCACCTTTCTGTGTGCTCGATGAGTTGGACGCTCCGCTCGACGAAGCCAACATTTCCCGCTTCATCCGCGTGCTTGATCGATTTATCGGCGACAGCCAGTTCGTCATCGTAACCCACTCCAAACGCACAATGTCCCGTGCAGACGTAATGTATGGCGTCTCCATGGAAGAATTTGGTGTCTCCAAGACCGTCGGCGTTACTTTTTCCAAAGCTGACGAGGCGAAAGGGATGAAAACTGCCGCAGTTGGTGGGTAAAAAGGTAAGGATAAAGAGTTGAGTCCCACCGCAATCTGGGGCGAACTTATCTGTGTGAAAAAGCTCATCACAGTTCTCAGCCTTGTGCTTTTTTTGCAGATTGCACATCCGGCTGAATCGGAAAACAAAACGGCGACCGGCCTAACACGTATCCAGTTCGTGACCGACGTGAATCAAGTGGTTCCCGGGGAAGAAATCACCGTCGCTCTCGTCCTCAAACCCGATACTGACTTCCACATTTACTGGCGAGGCCCCGGCATTGTCGGCGTCGCACCTACTATCGAATGGGATCTTCCCGAGGGCTTTGAACCGGGGTCTATTGAATGGCCTGCACCAGTGAAAGTCGACATGGTTGGCATCACGGCGAACGGCTTTAAAAGCGAAACCTGGCTCCTTTCCACGATTCGTGTTCCCGAAAAGGTTGTGAGTCAACAAATCGAAATCCGCGCCAAAATCGCGTGGATGGCATGCGCCGCAACCTGCCACCCCGGCATCGAACGCCTCAGCCTTACGCTTCCCGCCGGCGAAACAGCAGAGAAAGACGAAACCATCAGCAAGCGCTTTACCAAAATTAGATCTCAGCTCCCCCCACCATCACCGAAGGGATGGGGTTTCTCGGTTTCTTCACCCGAAGCCAATACAATCGAACTGGACGTCGTTGTTCCAAACTTGAAGTGGAGTGACGACACTGTGATCGATTTCTTCTGCGATGATTTCCAAGTCGACTCCAGCGTTGCCACGGCCTCCAAAACACTGGGCGATGGGAAGTTTACCCTCACATTTACACGTCCGGATTTTGGCCCCAAAAAACCCAAGTATTTCTCCGGCGTGCTCTATTCTGAAACGGGTTGGCCCGACACCGAATCAAAATGGGTCGAGGTCAAAACTTCGTGGAAGCATCCAAAATCAAAGGATGAGTAAAAAGAAATCAGCCCTGCTCCCCGGCGAGCGATGCGATTCCGATTGGTGCGAAGTACGCCAGTCCGGCATCCACGGGCGAGGTCTTTTTGCGAAAAAGAAAATTCCGGCCGGGACCTACATTATCGAATACGTTGGGGAAAAAATTGATAAAGATGAAGCCAATGAACGCGGCTGGGCGCAGATGGATCACTCCCGGGACACCGGTGACGCTGCCGTTTACATCTTCACTCTCGACGATGACTGGGACATCGACGGAAACGTTCCTGAAAACGCAGCACGCCTCATCAACCACAGTTGCGATCCCAACTGCGAGGCCTTCATCGAAGACGACAAAATCTGGATCGCGTCAATTCGCGACATCCCCAAGGACGCCGAATTGTTCTTCAACTACGGCTTTGATCTCGAAAACCACAAAGAGCACCCCTGCCATTGCGGCTCGAAAAACTGCGTAGGCTACATCGCCGGCGAAGAGTTCTGGGATGATCTGAAGAAGAAGCTCAATAAGAAGTGATTCAACCGTGTTCGGTCAAAGACCCAGGAGGGTTAGTTGCCTCACCTGCCCCTGTTTACTCGCCCTATTGGCGAGGAGGAGGACCACCCCGTGGAAGACCACCTCTCCGATCCGGCCCACCCGGTCCTTCTCCACCACGAAAGGTTTTGAACTGCTCAGGCGTTCCACGAAACGCTCGTGGAATCACGGGCCATTCTTGCGTCATGAAGTAAGCATAGGTCCCGCTGGGGAACTCTGGCTTCACACAGAAACGACCGTTGCATTCGTCGAAAGTACCAACGCCTCCGACGTATTCATAATCTTCGGCAAAAGCCCCGTCATAGCTTCCATCAGGAGAATTGCGTCCACCGAGCCTCTCTCCTTTCTTCAAGGCATAACCAGTCTTCATTTCTTCAATCGCGGAACTTGCCTCCATTGGATCTGAGTATCCGTAAAGGGCGTAGATGGGAAATCCGTCAGCAGCCCATCCAATGATGGCAGAATGCTCGCCGTTCGTGAAACCAAGACGCTTCATCAGGCCGATCAGGAGACCGTGGTGATGGTAATTCCGAAAACGCGGAATCGACGATCGGCCTGAGGTCCGTGCAAATAGGTGATCTCTTCCGCTTCCTCGGGAAGCAGTGGAATGCCAACGTCGTGGGCCTGCTCGCGAATTTCATTGGGATTGTCTCGGTTCGGAAAACGCCCCACAAGGTGATTCGGCATGCCGTTGGATTCGATTTCCCGGACATCTCCATTCTCTCGAGTTTCCACCTCAGTTGCTTCGGGTGGCTTTCGGTTTGCTTTAACCAGACCCAATTCCTGCGCTTCCGTCGCGGTGTGTTCCCGCCCTCCCGGGCCGCCGGGTCCACCGGGACCTTCAGGAGGTCGGCCTTTCCCCTGACCACCTGCAGTGGAGAGGAAAATTCCGCCGATCAAGGCGACAACAAAAAGTAGAGAGAGTCTTGCATTCGTGATGAAAGCACTTTCATCTTCTATCATAACAAGGGTGGGATGACGAAGATGACAAAACGTTCATCTTCACGCTCTTGCTCTCACTTTCCTCAGGGAATCCGCAAGCTCTGCCCAAGCCGAATCGTGTCGCTGGTGAGCCCATTGACGCGTTTCAGATCATCAACTGATGTCTGGTATCGCCCAGCGAGAGAAAACAAGGTATCACCCGAAACAACCTTGTGATACTGCGGAGGCGGTGACGCCGGGGTAACCGCAGGCGGTGCCGAAGTTGCCACAGCAGCTCTACCGACA
>Ga0255781_10000127_pt1 | contig 56796 bp, 66 predicted proteins | sample 101ome_21_FD_179979 | JGI IMG/M metagenome (GOLD analysis project Ga0255781, IMG submission 179979) | Coastal salt marsh microbial communities from the Groves Creek Marsh, Skidaway Island, Georgia - 101413BT metaG (version 2) | ecosystem: Environmental > Aquatic > Marine > Intertidal zone >... | reverse complement strand
CTATATGGTTTATGGTCATCAACTGACGGTCTGCTTTGTGCCACGTGTTCAGTGCGTCGTCGATGTCCTCCATAATGTCGGAGGTTTTGAATGTTTCTAGCACACTTGCCTTTTGGGCTTCGTACTTGTGTTTTAGGGCTTCGATTACCATGCGGTCCATGCAACTCTCCGTAAATAACCCTATTATAGCACAGTTACCCAGAGTTTACAAGAAAAAAACTAGAGGCGTCCCTGTGAGTGGAGAGCGAGGGCAACGATACAGCCCAAAATAACCAAACCCAAGACAAAGAAGAAGGTAACAATGGCGATGTCGAGCATCTGCTTGCGCTTACGAATTGCCGCCTCTTCCGCTTCTCTCCGGGCGACCCGCGCTTTGGCTTGAAACTTTTGCCAGTCACCCCACAAACCCGGACGACCCGCATAAATCATTATGGTCTTGAGTTGCTCTTCTTGTTCTCGAATCTGTTCGAGGGCCATAAACTCTTCAAGGTCCGAACTATTGCCCTTTTTTTGGGATTTCTTCTGTAAGGCTTCCTTCGCGCCAACGAACTCTGCAATAGCATGACCTGCGGAAGCAATGTCTTTTCCATTCTGAACAGCAGTTTTGATTACAGCAAAGGCGGCGTTGGCAGCAGCGAGTTCAGCAAGCATCTCAGTATACCTTCGTATCTTTATCGACCAGTTTGGGTAGGCAGTACGCCGTAACCTCGTTTCCTTGTTTGTGGAGTTTTTGTGCGTACCACACGCATTCATTTAGGTCGCGAAAATACATGTCGTTGCTGACTCTTCGCTTGTCTTCTCCCGTTCCCAAGAAAACAAACAGGAGAAAGACGTGCATCATTGCTAGTCGCGGTAACCGCCTCCTGCTTTTTTATACTGTTGTGCTAGCATCTGGGCTTTACGTGCTGACCACTGCCCCGGCTTGCCGCCCTTCGAACCCGCCTTGATACGTTCGAACAGACGCTTTCTCATTCCGGGCTTAGTGTAGTTGCCAGCTTCATTAACTCGACTCTTGCTCTTCGCTTTAGGCTTCGACGATTTGCTAGCTTTTCTAACCCGGCCACCCTTCTTGAGTTCTTGTTCTTTCTCCACGCCTTCAATCTTTCCGGCGTTGCGTGTTGCGTAGAAGACTTGCTCACCCTTACGGCCCCCGTAGGTACGTTTCATTGAAGACATGATCTTTTTGCCTTTATCCGTTAAAGGCATCAAAACTCTCCCTTCTTCATTGCGTCCGAAAGCTTAACAGCCCGCGAACCTACCTGTGTCGCCCAACGGGAGTCGAGCATCTCTGCGGCTGCGATGTCGAACTTCTGTTCGTGTATCGCACTCCACATGTTTTTGAATTTACAGAGGCGTGGCACACCCATATTGAAGGCCATGTCCATCAAGATTAGCTGACGTACCGCGTCGAGGTCGTTGACGCACGGATGTACGCGGCACAGTTCGTCCTCTACGATCTTGATGTCGTTCATGGCAAGATAACGTGCATCCGCTTCCGTGATACCGTGTTCGTACACAATAGCCATCGACGGAATGTCCATGTAATCGAGTTCTTCTTTACTGATCCCTCGGTCTTTTAAATTGCGCCCGATACCAATAGTGTCGATGCCGAGAGTGTCCTGATACACAGTGAGGACCATGCCCTCGTGTGCAATCAGCTTGTCGAGAAAATGCGATGTGTTATATTTCATTTTTTATTCTCTCCGCCCATCCAGATGCCAAACGCACCGGTCATAGCACCCATCACAACGCTCACAAAGGCGGACTGTGAAGCTGTTGGGGCGTCCAAGTTCATAAACCACTCTGCACAACGCCACGACATCAGAGTCATTATCAACATCATAAAGCGGGGAAGAAGCTTCCACTGCGCAATGCGTTCGAAGGTCATCTCTGCCATAGTTATTTCTTTCCAAAGAACTTAGTTGCGCTACGAACGCCAAAGGATGCGGCAACGATTACACCGAGCGAATACTGATACCATTCGGGCATCGCATCTAGCTGTGCAAAGCCGTTAGCTACGACACCTTCCATTCCGGGGATGAACGCAAGAATCAAGGGTACCGAAAACAAAATAACCAACCACTCGTCTTTCCACGAGGATTGGCTTCCCTTGATAGCTTCCAAGTCCCAGTCGATTTCACCGGTAGCTTTCTTTTCCATGATGGTTGCTTCGGCTTTTGCTTTGGCAACCTTCGCACCGGTTTCGGCTTTGGTCTTTTCAACCTTTCCTTCGAGCCACGTACCCGCAAGTTGCGAGATAGGGCCAATCAATGCAGTTAGCATTTCCACCTCTTCCGAGCCTGTCTAAGGCGGCTATTCGGATTCTTTGCTGCTTTGGGAAACTTCTTCATCTGTCCTGCAGAACGGGCACAGAACGACTTACGTCGCTTTGCGTCTTTGCTTCCGGGCTTCACTTTGCCGGTGACTGCAGTCTTGAGTTTGGAACCGGGATTCTTTTTGCGGTAAGCCTTGACCCCAGCTTCGGTCATACCCGCACCCTTCTTGGTGGGGCGAAAGTTCTTCTTGTTACGGGCTGGCATCTTGTCGGCTTTACGGGCCATATGGTTTATCCCCGCAGGAGGTTCCTGCTTTTATCACATAATTAAAAGGGTGTCAAGGGGGCACGTGGCCCCCCCGACAGGTTGGTTAGGCGAAGGTTGCGGCAGTTGCCGGATCAGCAGGGACCGGAGTCATAACTGCGACAACTTTAACAACACCTGTGAACGCATCAGTCGAACCGTTAGTCATAACGATATGATCAGCAGCGTTATACAGGAATCCACCTGCGGTGCCTGCAGCCGGAGCAACGCCTGCACCAGAACCGTCGTAGGCAGCTACGTAGCGGTTCGGGTCGGTATCGTCACCCAAGTCGAGATCACCGGCACCAGCAGTCAGAACTTCCAAGTAGGCGTTCAGAACGATGGTGTCTGCAGGGACGTGCATCACGTCGATGGACTCGGACGTACCAAGATTGGTAGACGAGAAGTCCAGCTTAACGACAGCGACGTGTGCGCCGCCACCAGCAGGGATGCCAGCACTCTGTGCAGTAACGGCAGAAGATTGGTAAGTAGCCATTTAAGCCTCCCTCTACAGTGAGATAACGCCACGAACGAGGGCTTCCGGGCGAAGGACTTTACGTCCAAACACATGGAGACCACGAACGATGTCGCTAAAGGTTTCGGTGGAACGTACAACTTCAGTCTTCGCGATGTGCGAAGCAGTTGCAGTCGAGGACATGTGACCAGCAAGGATCGGGAATTCACCCGCACCCAGACCAGTTACGTCAACGGTGTCAGTACCAGCAGCATTCATTGCAGTGGACTTGTAGCAATTGAAGCCAGCAATGTTGCCCTGCATAACGAGGCCGTTACGCAGCGGCGAAGTGCCGTCACCAGTGACCTGTACCTCTGCAAACTTGGCACCTGCGCCAAACAGCTTCTCGTAGAAGGCCGGTGCTGCAACAAACCAACGGTTCTCTTCCGGAACCGACTGATCGTCGAGGGCACGTGCCATCTTGAGCATCAGGTTGACGAGGTTGTCGCCAGTCTGCGAAGTCAGCGGGGAAGCAAGCGTACCCAGACCAGTGATGGTCTCGGTGGCTGCACCCGACTCAGACGAGAGACCTGCGCCATCGAACATGGCGGTCAGGATGTTACCGTCGTACTTACGCTTCAGCGAGTATGCACCCGAAGAAGTGGCCAGAGCCTCGAAGTTGACGTGGGACTGACGCTCTTCAATGTCGTCAATCTTGAACGCAAAAGCATTCGCCTGATCTACAACCATAGTGGTCTGATCGTCAGCGAGGTCTTGCGGGTTTACCACCGAGCCACGGGAGTAGCTAGAAACGGTGATTGTAGGTTCTTTGATGATACGGACGGTATCACCGTAGTTCTCGATTTCGCCAGCGTAGTCGGTATTCGTGATGTCTTCAGCAACCGAAGCGCGACGGAAGAACTTGAGAACCTTTTGACTAAAGATTTCCGGAGTAAAGTTACCGGAAGGCAGGTTGTTGTAACCTGATGCACTATCAAAAGCCATGGGTCTTTCCTTCCTTTGTTGAGGTTTAGTTTAGTTGTTGTAGTCAATACGACCTTCGGCACGAGCCTTGTCCAGTTCTGCTTCCATTTCTTCGAACTGCCAAGGTTTCATCTTGCCGATTTCAGAGGCTTTCCAAATCCGATCACCACCCCTTGCTTCACCCGTAATGTCACGTGCCTTGGGAGAGTTTACAGCCGCTGCAGCAGACTCACTCTTCTTGGTACGTTTCTTAGTAGTGATGCCAGCATCGACCTTGTAAAGGTCAAGAACGCGAGATGCCCAACGGGCGTCAGTGTTGTTCTTCAGGATGCCGTCTGAGATGTTCTCGGGCTGTTCTTCGAGCCACTGGAGAAAACGCTCATCCGTACGTAGTTCATTAAAGTCCGGATGTTTGTTTGTAAGTTCTTGGTATGCCGCTTGAACCCGTGTATTCTGTTCCTTTTCGCGGATTGTTTCGAGTTCCTTTTCCAGTTCCCCTGCACGTTCTCCCGCTTTCATGGTTGCAATAGTCTCGACGACATCGTATACGTCGGGGTACTGCTCCTTGAATGCTTCGAGTTCTTCAGGTGACTTGGGCAACGAGATATTTTGTTGGCGAGTAGCTTGGGTAAGGGTCGCCGTCATTTCTTCTTCTTTTGCCTTGAACTCGCTAATCTTTGCATCGTAGTGCTTCTTGAGATCGTCGTAACGCTTCTTGTAATCGTGTTCCGCTTTCTCTTGCCCTTGTGCAAAGTTAGGTTCGGACTGCTCGTCCGATTCGGATTGCTCCGCTTGTTGTTCTACAGCTTCCTCGTCGTCGTCTTGGTATACCTCTTTACGGTATGCACCTTTGTAGAGCGAGTCACTGTCGATGGTTCCAAAGGAATCGTTGGGTTTGTTGGCACGATGGCCGCGAACTTTTTTTGCCATTTTATTTACCTCATTAGCGGGGCTACTTTGGCGTGTAGGTAGCCGCTCCGGTTGTGTCAGGGCCGCGAATGAACGTAGCGGGTAGCTGACTAATTACTTGCGAGTCCCTTCTGGGGCCGCGTCGAGAGCGTAGTAATCATGCCCTCCATAACTTTTAACAAAACGCATTTTAGGATTTTTTTCAAAATCCTTTGCTAGTGGTGCGTTAGGTTTTGTGTAAAACATTACATCAAATGGTAATACGGGGTCAGACTCTGTTTCAGGATTTAACAGATTATCTGCCGCAGAAAACGTCTTTGTTACCGCGCCCGGAACACGTCCCTCCATTACCTCTTTCAGTCTCTTACTAAGAATGCCGGGTTCAAGTCCGTCGTACTGAAACATCTTGCTTCCAGAGCCGCGAGATGATCGCTGCTTCATGACAGATGCAAGATCGTTTACTTTAGAAAAGCTTGGACGGTTTGTACGCGCACGGTTAATAGCAGTTTGACCTACGCCCATCATAGATTCGACGGAGTCAGTAGCTGCAGTTGTTTCAGCCAAGGCCAGTACAGCAAGACGCTCTCTGTCGTCCATGTTATCAATGAGCCTTTCAACATCAGCACGTTGACGACGACTCTTCAAAAAAGTATTGAATTTGTTTTTAGTGGCGTCGCTAAGTTCAATCTTAGCAAGAGGTAGTTCTCCGCCTTCTGCGTAACCCTTGATGAACCCGCCATCAGCAGCAGCTTGCCGACGATCTACTTCGGCCTTGCCACCATTATTAAGTTGTTCGAGAAATGAGTACCCAATGCGCTGGGCTTCTTCGGGTTCGATAACGTACTCACCCTTGGACAGGGCTACGTCCATCAAACCACCTTTGCTTGCTTTTATTGTAGTGTTTTTACCTGAATTGTCAACCCCGGTAGGCAACAGTCCGGCTTTTTGAAGCTTTTCGGTAGTAGGCGCGTTAAGAACAAATGCTCCTTCGCGCACTTGACGATTCTCGTCATCGGCTACTGTCTGTGCTTTGGTATAGTTGTCAGGAGAGCCGGAAACGAAGCCTGTTCCTTGAACAGTACCGCCATCAGCCATCATGGAGTAGCCTCTGTCCGCAGGATTGTTGCTGCCACCGCCCCCTATTGAATACTCGTTTCTAGGCTGATCTCTGTCAGAATCATCACGTGGAGTCGTTGCCCCGCCTGTAGGTGCCGGACCCGTGTCGCCACCGGGATCACCATAATAGTCAAAGGTATTCAAAGACGGACGGTAGTTAGGATCGGGACGATCTGCCCCAATATTTATGAACCTAATACTTGATGGATCATCCCCTCGATCACCTGCAGGGGGGATACCCATGACAAACGCAGAGGGGTTGATACTGTCAGGGGGGATTGTCCCGCCTTCGTAAGTTCCTGCGCCGAATCTTGTCTCAGAGTAGGTACGTCCGGTCTTCAGGTTAGGGTTGTCCGCTGCTGATCCTCCTATGCCTTCATCAGGCTGGAATCTTGATCCGGACATCTCAAGAAGCTGTTGTGCAATGCTCTGTCGTTGCTTTACGCTTATCCCTTCAGGCAACATACCTGACAGCACGGGACCGCCTATTCCGGGGGAGACGCCTACAATACGCCCGTTAAGCATACCGACAGCATAGCCTTCTTCACCGGCTCTCTGTTTTTCTTGAATTCTAGTGAGATTATTTGACGACATTGCTGCCCCCAGTGCAGCAAACGGACCCAAACCTGTTCCAGAAATCGCTCCGGTAACACTACGAGGCATACCTCCAAAGCGATCCCTAACGTCTGTGCCTATTCCTGTAACAACAAGGTCTCCCCTGTAGACAGCGTCGTCTCGTTCTGAAAAGGCTGCTGCGATTGCAGCGGCAGCAGGACTACTTGCCGGTGCTGTACCCCGATAGGGAAGAAAGCTACGACTCATGCCCGTGTCTTGGTCGTACGGACTAGGTGCCCCTGTCGCTCTCTCTGTCAGGACTGTCGATATGTAGCCTTGAACTATTTCATTCATCTCGCATACTCACCGCTGCTTCGTAGTCAGCCTTCAGCCCCTTGATCTGTTCCAGTGAAGTTATTTTCCCCTGCAGCCGGAACACTTCCAGTTCCGATTGTGCCGCCACCAACGCCCGAAGCGTCATCTGGATTTGCTCCCGGAGGTACTCCTCCAGACTGTCCCACGCTTCCTTGTTGGTCACCAGTTGGCTGACCTTGCTGGCTTGCTTCTTGTTGAGCATTGGCTAATCCCTTCAACATCTCTGCGAAAATCTGTGCCTCGTTAACATCGTTGACGAGACTGTCTGGATCAATGTCCTGTGCGATAGCGAGTTCGCGCATCAGATTCGGAATCTTGATGAACGGTGCCAGCATCGGATTCGATACCGTTTGCAGCAGCGTAGTCAAACGCTGACTTCGTACTTCTTTTTGCATAACGGCTGCTACACCGCGTGGCTTGATCTCTAGGTCGCCTTCGATGTCAGGAGAGTCATCGTTGAACTGCATGTTCCACTGGAAATACGCCTCACCAAGCGGCTTGAGAAGGCTGTCGTCAATGTTCTTGATTACCGTCTTGAGTGACAGGCTTGCACCGCCAAGCAGCATAGAGAGGCCGGATGCTGTGCGTCCTGTGCCTGCTACGCCCGTCTGTCCGTGCATGATGGATGGCAGACCTGTCTCTTCGTCTGCAAGCTGACGGCTGATCTGGTACATCTGGATGTTCTCAGGTGCCGTGTTAGGAAACTTGAGACCGTTGATTGCTGTACCAGTGACGCCCGACTGACGACGGAATATCTTACCGGGGAAGATATCCATGTTCTGTCCCGGCACAAGAGATGCTTCGTCCACGTCGAATACGAGGTTGCCAGCAAGAGCAAGGTTGTCGATAGCCATACGAACGTGGCCGTTCATCAACATCTGCGCGTCTTCCATGTTCTCAGCAATACCAACGCCCCAGATTTGATAGGGGTTGATCTCGTACGGGAACACTTGGTAGGGAATGCGTGCAGGTGTAAACGGGTTGAGAACGCAGCGCAGCACCATTGTGCCACAAATCCAGATGTTGACCTGAACCTGATCGAACTCATCCATGCTGTCAGCTACGTCTAGACCTGCCTCATCGGCCATCTTGGAGTCAATAACACCCCAGTATTCTAGTACTTCGTAGCGATTGCCCTGATAGTACGGCTCAGTCTCATCCTCACGGATGGTATCTTCGTAGTACTTGTCTTCGTAGTTCGGGCCTTTTGCAAGGCATTCTTCGATTGCATCTTTGTAGAAATACGGTTGTGCAATCAGCCCACGAAGCTGCTGTCGATTCATGCGGTGACGTTGAATAACGTACTCACAGTCGTCTACGTTTGTTGCAGACGGATCGGGATGAAAGTCCCACGGAGATACGTGTTCAATACGTGGAACTACCTTTTCGTAGGGAACGTACTGCCGACCCTCCGGACCCGACTGCCACTTGTGGATTCGCTTGTAGTGATTGAACGGACCCTTTACAATACCAGTTCCCAGAAGTGCGGACTCAAAGATAGAAGATCGAAGAACATTAACAGCACTTGTGTCAAGGAGTTGGTCATGGATTTGCTTCTCCATGTTCAGTGCAGCCTTTTGAGCCGGACTGATCTGGGGTTCGCCCATGAGGGCAGGACCGGGTTGGATAGGTGCATTAGCGTATCGCTGCTGCAACCCACCAAGAAAGTCCATAGACGGAGTTGCCTCTGTTGCACCAAACGGCATTTCTCGCCCGTCGCCTGCGTAGCCGTACGGGTCTTCTACCATCTGATCCAGCGGAGTCTCAAGGTGTGCAAACTCCGCGATACCTTCCGGTACGGGAGTCGGCTCAACAACCATCGGAAACTTCTTGTTAGCAAACAGAATGTCTACGATCTGACCGTATGCTGCCAGCACCTTGGTTTTGGTGATCTTGATGAACACCTTTGACCGCTCAGAATCACGGTACTGTGTAGTTGTATCGTAGATGCCACGGAAGTTCTTGTACGCTTGCAACCATCGCTGTTCGTACGAGAAACGTCCGTTCTCTGCGTCTTCAAATTTACCCCTGACGTACGCCGCTAGGCCCGGAAACTGTTCTTCCGGGTTTTCTAGCGGAACTGCTGTATCGTCAGCCGGTTCCAGAAAGTTGTCAGCCATATCGACCTACCTCTTAGTAGTCGCGTTGTTCAGCCATCTTCATCAGCGAAGGATCAACTGCAGTCTTGGACATCTTCTTAGGCATGTCCTCAGTCAGCACGCCCTGTGCGGTCTTGGTGTCGAATTCGAGACCTTCACGGTAAAGCTGATTGGCACCCATCTGATCATCAACAGACGTAGTGCAAGCGGCGTTAATGTATGCTTCGCCGTAGTTGTAGTTGTTGTTCGGCATTAATGCCTCCCTATAAAGTTTGTGGTTGTACGTCCAGCAGGGACGTGGTTTGACCGCTACGTGCGCGGTTTTCTACGTCTTGGACATTAGACGCAGCGTCTTCTGCCTCAAGTGTACCTGTCTGTGGCGGGGCCGCATCAGGAATGCCCCTCGTCAAATTAAGAATCGGGGTCTTGCCCAGCAGCGACATCATCTGGGCGCTTGTACGGGCTGCACCCTCGGGGTCAGCAACAGCACCGGTAAGCATCTCACCTACTACGCCTGCTCCCCCGCCTATTCGTGACAGAAAGCTATCTTCCGGCTGACCTGTCAACTCGGACACAAAGGTACGACCCTTTTGTTCTGCGATGTCGTAGCTCTCTTTATCTACAAGACCGCCTACTAAATCAAACACGGGATTGGGTGCCTTTGACAGCAGAGTACCTGCAGTAGCCAGCCCAGCCAGCGCCGAAGACTTGAGATTACGTGGGTCTAGCATTTCGCGCAATGCGTTGCGGTGAGCTTTACCTCTGTTTGCAGCAGACTCTTTTCGTGCGCTAGAACGAGCCTCAGACTGCACTTGCGCTATTTGCGCTTCGCCTTCTGCGACAGTGGTTGCAGCAGCAATTTCTTCTGGCATCTGTGCAGCACGTTCTATAACCGCTTTTTGTGTTTGAAGAGCTTCTGTTGCCTGTACACGAACAGCAACAGCAGTACGTGCCTTTGCCTCTTGTGTCTCGGCTTCAGTAAGTTCGCCTGCAATTAACTCAAGCTGTTCTTCACTGAGAAGACTGCGATCAAAATGCTGGGCGTTAGTTCCGCCACCGAATCCACTCTGGGCAAAGTTTTCAGGATTTTCCAGAACCAGAGGGAGGTCTTTATTTGCTGAGATGCCAATATAGTTACGGTCAATCGTATCGGCATTGATGTGTCCCATCAAGCCCTGAACAACGTCTTTGTTGACTTTGAGTTGCTTATGCAGGTAGTGTGGGACAATCGAACGAATAGCAGACGGAGTTGTAACTGCGCGTTGCTGAATTTCTACTTTACCATTGGGCAGAGTGACTTTAACGTCCGCCTGTGGAAGCACATCTTTGTATTCGGCAAGTCGTTTTCCGACCGTATCATTAAACGCATCATTGAACGTGTCGATGTCAGTATCAAAGAGAAGATCAGAGGTGCTGGAATTCTTTGCTTCTGTCAGCAAGCGGCCCATAGGGCTACTTGCCTTAAAGGTCAACTCTGGACGACCCTTGTGATCTGTCTTGGTTGTCTTCTTGCCCTTGACGGTTATGTTGTCGCCATCGACGATGACATCTGTAACCTTCAAACCTACTAGTTGTTCTGGACGCTGGAAGGTGTTGCGATGGTATTCTACGAGTCGGCGTGTATTAGCGTTGTACTTTGCTTCGACTTCAGGAAGAGCATCCGCGTATATTGCATCCAGCTTTTCCTTCTCAAGCAGTCCCTCCATAGGACGTTCGCCAGCAAGACCTGTACGCTGCGTACCCATTGGATTACCTGCACCCGCAAGGCGCGGATACATGGACTCTTTAATGCCGTCGCCCACATCCTCAGTGATGGCTGAAAGACCATACTTGTCGAGGTTGTGAAACAGAATGTTTTCGAAGATTTGATAGTTATAGGCTCGGTTCGAAAGATCAGGAGAACCATCACGACGGAACAGAAACACGATTTCTGCATTCCGCATATCTTTGAGAGGCGTGTCTAGTCCGAGAGGAAAGTCATCAGGAGCCAGCTTTTTAAGCGTCTTCATGTTGTTGCGTACCGTATTCATCTGGGCACGGGCAACGTGGACGCCTTCTTTGTTAATTGACTTGTACGACTCAGGCATAGGGACACTAGGATTAGATACGTAATCCAGTGCTTCACCGATAGTCAGAGTACCCGCCTCTGCCTTTTTTACTATCTCAATAGATAAATCTTTTACGGTCTTTTTTGCCATCAGTATCCGAACGTCTCATCTTGGACTTGGTACACCTGACTCTTAATTGCACCAAGTTGTTTGTGTATTGATGTGTATCCGCTCATGCGTGTCATTACCATGTATCGCAGAGCGTCGTATGCGTGATCCTCTGCCTTAGTATCTACATCTTCACTGTTGGACTTAGAAAGCGGAATGCCAGCCAGTTGCTTAATTATGTTTTGGCAACTGGAGAAGATACGTAATCGAGGTTCTTCTGTGTAGGGATCATTAGCAAGACGGCGATGAACTTCCATCTTGCCCTGTATGCGATTACGATCAGAAGGTGTCCAGCGGACTCCGGCTCTCATCATTGTTTCGGCAATCGACGGACCGAATCCTGTCTTGTTCCAACACGACGAATCCAACACGGTGTAGTGCGGTGTTGGGTCGAGTTGTTCTGCTTCCATTATTTTATCAGCTAACTCTTCCGCTGTCAAGTGTTTAGCATATAGTTCGCGATAAACCCAGATATTGTTATCCCAGTCAATAGCCCCCCACAGAACGCACGACGGACTCGCATAGCCGTAGTCTGCCGCTCGTATACGGGGCCAATTGGTAGGTAACTCGAAATGTTCGACAACGTGCCGACTCCTTGAAAATTCTGGGAAGGCTGCTCCCTCCGCCACATCCCAATCCCCTTCGAGAAGCCGCTTTCGCTCGACTTCTGGGAGCGACCTGAGCATCGCCTCGTACTGACCGTCTGCCATCAGGTAGGGATTGTCGGTCAGCCGCGCCGGTACAAACTTGCGAAGGAACAGCGGTTGACCTGCCTTCTCGTGACCTGCTGGCCACACAAAGGGCTTTTGTGTCTCGATGTCAAATGCGGGAAAGGCTTTGTTGGGTTCTAGGCCGTCAATGTACGTTTTTTTGACCCACCAGCCCCCAATGCCTCCGGGGTTCGCTGTGCAACGCATATAGAGGTGTTGTTGGAGTTCAGGGTCTGTTGAGCGAAGACGAGAACGAAGGTAATCCCAAACGTACGGTGTGGGGTATTGCGTTATCTCATCGATACCTATCCAGTTGAACGCCTGACCCTGAAAGCGGGTTACGTCCTTATCTCTGTCAAGGTACGTAAACCATATTGTTGCTCCGGATGGAAACACCCACGTGGTTTTTGACTCCCGGAACTTTGCACCCGGAAAGGCTTTGGGGTACAGTTGACGTGACTTGTCGATTAGTTCGGTGAGTTCATCCAGTGTACGACGGAGAAGAAGACCACGATGATTAGGATTGTGGCAGTAACGTAGCGGATCAGCAAGAAGTGCAAAGCTCTTTCCACCACCGGCAGCACCGCCGTAAAGTACGTCTCGCTCACCCGCACTGAGAAAGTCTGTCTGAGGGCCATCATTCGGCTGAAAGACAATCTCGCTTTCGCTAACAAGGTCACTGACTGCATCTGGCAGTACATCCAAATCCCCAAGATCGATTGTGGCAGACTCGTTGCCAACCAGAGCCTTTTCAACCTTTGTTGTAGTTTGTTCCAGCTTTCGGGCATAGCGTCGTTTGTCCTCTGCGGCTTTGCTTGACTTGACTGCACGACGTTTCGCGGCATTAACACGTTTCGTCGCCGCACGTCGCGCACGTTCCCTCGTAGAGAGGTTATATGTGGCCTTTGGCGCATTGGGGTCTTTTTTAGGTCTACCGCGCTTTTTCGGCGCTGATTGCTGCTGGTCGTCCACGTGGCCCCCTCATAGGAAATCTATCAGTATCTGCATCAGTAGTAGGATCATATTTTCCAATATGTCTAGGCTTTGGATGCAACGTGTTTGGTCGGTATGGGCCAGTTGCTCGGGTAAGACTGGTGCTTTGATTGTCATACTTGTACATATTCGTTACGTCTCCGCATCAATTACTACTTCATTCTTGGGGGGAAGCAACACCACACCGTGTATTGCTTGTACGTTGTGGTTGTGGGTCTCCTGTTTTGCAACTCCTACGCGGTTAAGCAACGATTCTGCGGCTCGTAGCCTTAGTTCGTCGCCTCGTTCGGGGGCGGGATTGTCAATTGTGGAGACAATACGGTTTGCTGCCTTCAGAGCATTGACCGAAAGTATGTTTTTTGTGCGTTCAATGATCTCTTCTGCCAACGTGGACTTCAACCACTGGACAGAACCACGTGAATATCCTGCATCTATGGCTGCAGCCGTGGCATTACCACCGTTTTCGAACAAAAGTTCAAGAAACTGGGTCTGTTGAGGGGTAAGTACCCGCTCTTTTTTTTGTTGTGGGAGCAAATTCATTGTTTTTTGCAACGGGGTTGGAGGCGTGGGCGTCTCACTTAGCCATATTCGCCGTGATTCAAGAGAATATTTCACAGATGTGTGGGAATATACCGTACGTGAAACAGCCCACGGTACCATATTAGGGTCGATAAGGCTGATTGTCAACAAAAAAATTATTTCAGAGGGGTGTTCTGACGAATTTACTTGACAGAATAAACTCTCGTATGTACAATGGGTCTAAGACCCGCCGGGATATACCCCCACAGTACCCGATAGAGTCCGTTAGGGAGTTGCAAAACTTTCCCGCAGGGGAAGACGGGTCTACCCGTAGGGGTTATATAGTGGGACATGCAAACATATCCATACAGATAACCCCAAATCCACAAATCAAGGTCGAGATTGCATACAAGTACTGGTACCCCCCCGGTGGCCCTAGCGACCCCCACACCGGGGTCAGACCATCGATGATGGGCCGACTACAAGCGCCATGATGTTTTGCAACAAGCCGGGAACCCACCGCCCTTATATGCCGCGCCATCGTGCGCGGTTTTTACGTTGGGCTGACATTATTTCCGATATGGGTTACCTGCCGGGCTGTCTTTCGAGGTCATAAAGCGCAGCATATCCCGAAACCCCAGCCCGCCGATTTATCCCGCCAGTTCAAGCCGCAAGCTATTAATGCAGCACCCGCCCATAAAAAACCCCCAGCACTAGGGCCGGGGGCAAGTTAGGGAGGAACCCGGCTATTCACCCCGCCGGGAGGGTATTTCGTTACGCTTCGATGCGGTTGCCCTTTTGTTGATTTTCACGCGCTGAGATAACTTGCAAATTCCACGGCACGTGCAAGCCGCAAACATTCTGGCCCTGCAGCGGCACAATGTGATCGACGTGATATGCGATCTTTCCGGCTTTTCTGTTCTTGCGCCTCATAGCTCTATAGATCGCTCTCAATTCTGCAACATCTACCCACGGTGGTTGAGCCTTTCGTTGCAACACACGCCTCGCCGCCTGATATGCCGTCTGATACTCCATGTACCTTTCTTTATTTTCGATCTGATATTCCCTGACGCGCGCACGTATTTTTTCGGCATTAACCGCGCGATATTTCCTCTGATGTTCTGACCGATATTCTTCAGTCCTGCGAACGGGGGCCTTTTTGTTACAGCAAAACGCAAGATCCCACCTTGCTCTCGCGCAAATTACACAATGCGCGCTGCTAGTCCAACGGGCTGCAATATGCCCCTCTTTACATGGCTGTCCCGTAAAATAGGTTGTAAGCCCTGACGCCCGTGCCTCTTTCCTAGTCATCAAATACTGCCGCAGATGCGCCGGGACAGAATGCTTTTGTGGGCGCTCTCTATCGCCCCAATATCTGCGATCTAAACATTCCTGACACGTGCCACCAGCCGTCAAACGCTCGGAAACATGGCCGTGTTTGCACGGCTTCCCGGTGAAGTACCTTTGCAACCCCACCGCCTTCGCTTCTTTTCTGGTGATGATTTCCATCGTTCCTTTTCCCTTCCCTAAGCAAAAACCCCGGCACAAAGGCCGGGGCGTTGTTCCTGTTTCAATCGTCTTTCGTGATCTTGAAGTCACACGCGGCAACGGAACGCGGGCTGCTGCCCATCCATTTTTGCAACCCGATCGCATCCATGAATTCATCGAGGGCCGATATCTGATTTTCAATGCCGGTGATCATTATGCGGATCGTGCGGATTTCCCGCTCGGTGATCGCAAAAACCTCTTTAGCTTCAGAGGTGGTCAGTTCGCTTTTGATAGATGTTTTCATCGTTTCGTCCTTTCGTGTGGTTGAGACGGGGCAACCGCGCCCCGCCCCCATGTTGTTGCAAAACTAGCCGGTCTTGGCAAGCCGGTAAATGTTGCGATAGCCGCCCTTGTTGTTCCCGGTGCTACGGATTTCCAACTTGTAACCAGCCCTCTTGATCGCGTCCAGATACTGATAGACGGTCTGCTTCTTGACGTTGAGATGCCCCGCCAGTGTCGGAACCGCAAAAAACGTACCGGATGAAAGCCAAGCAATCATGCGCCTGTGGCTCTCATTCAGACGCTGTCCGGCATAATCAAACGGTGCCGCCGGGTCGTAGGTCTTCGACTGCTGGCCGACTTCGTTAAGCGGCTCACCATGCAAGCCGGTGATCGGGAACAACCCCGGCTTGGCAACTGGCCTCTCGGGGAATTCAGCCCGAAACTTGGCGGCAATGCGTGACCGCTCGTCGGCCCGGATGTGTGCCTCGAAATCGTCGGCCAGCTTCTTAAAGCCTTCGATCAGGTGAGGCGGGAATGTTGTGGTCGTTGTGTTGTTCGTTGTCATCGTTTTGTCCTTTCGTTTAGATGACGCTGGCAATGATAATCACCAGCAGGATTATCCAGCAAAGCCGGAATAGTGATGCAATCAAGTCATGCAAAAGCTGGCTCTCCCATAGCTTGCCAGACAAGGGAATCCAGCACGGTCCGGACATCGTCGGATCGCTTGCGTTGCACAAGGTGCGTCCGGGCGTCCTTCTTGCCGGTCTTGTACGTCTTCCCCTCGTCGGTGGTCCATTCGGTGTCAGTGTGCGTTGACCAGTGGGTCAGTGCGTTATAGGCCGCCCATTGAGTCCGGCCCAGTTCTGCCACCTCTTCGTCGTACCGGTGCAACAGATAGCCAAGCAACCGCTCGTTGACCGGGATCGACACGCCCTCAATCTTAGGCGCTCCCGGCTTGGCGCAGATCGTATTCGCAAGGATCAACCCGAATTGATCGCGGGTCAGTGGCGTCTGGCGCATCCGGTCCATTTCGTCCCGGTTGTTCTGCCAGAAGTCCAGCCCCATCGTTGCCTTGCCGATAAGCGCGGCAGGGCTAAGGTTCTTAGTGTGCTTGCGCTTCTGGTGATAGGCCTTCTCGCCGCCGAACACCAAAGTATTCCGGCACAGGTCACGGTAGGCACCAGAAAAAATCTGGAATGACCAAGACATGTCGACAGAGTTGAAAACATCCATGCGGCAAACAACCCGGTCGTCAGAATTGCCAACAACAGCATCGAGGTCATGGAACATGATGGTCCGGTGCGCCCGGAGTCCGCCATCGTAGAGCCGATCAATGATCTCAAGGTTCGAGATCGGCAAGCCGGATTCCGCCACCATTTTAGCCTGTAGGCTGAACAATTCGTCATGGCTGACTAGCTTGTAGGTGTCGGCAACAGGCCGGGTCTGCAACAGGTCGCCGGTCGCTTTGTTAACAAGTGCCGAGAAACCGTCCAGCCGGGTTGGCTCGACAATCTCCCGGATCACGTCACCGTCAGGCGTCCGGTCGGCCCAGCTAGTCAAAGCATCGATCGGCACCCGCCGAATCTTGGCAAGGTCCGAATAGATCGACACGTCGGCCAGATCAGTGTGCGTGTGGTCATAGGTGCCGCCGCCCCGGCTGATAAAACGTGCGGTAGGTTCGATTATGTCCAGCATGATAATGTCCTTTCGTTGCTGGTTGCCGGTCATCTCGTGACCGGTGGGTGAATCATGGCACAGGATTTGCAGCCTGTGAAGAGTTGAGCCAAAAAAAGTTGGCTGGCGTCGGTGATCGGCTGGCCCCGTCGTCTCGCCGCCGATCCGACCGGCCCGACAGTCCCGCCCCCGAACAATGGCGCAGGAAACCCCCAACCGATCCCCAAACAGTGAAGCATGGCACTGACAATATTTGTGAAGCATGGCGCTGACAAAATTTCGCTCATGTAATCCCGTGCCGGTCGCGCCAAACGCGCCAAGTGATCGCCTGTAGCTGGTACGGCATGAGGCCAACACGTCGCGCCGCCTCTTCGTAAGCGGCTTGCAAAGCGCGGTATTCACGGACGCCGATGTTTGTCCGGTCGTCGGTCAATCCAACCCGCTCATTGTAGGCAATGTTTCGCGCGTGGCCATCAATGGTGACGTTGAATTCGCCCATGATGTCCATAAAAAAGGACGTGATCTTCTGGCCCTTGAGCATCTTTTTTGCGCCGTCATAGTCCGGACGCGCCGCCAAGATGTCCCAAGCCTTCGCCTTCATCTTGTTGTAGGTCGAGACTTTCACCGAGTCGATGCCGTCGCCGCGCAGGAAAGCATCAATTAGCGTCGCCGCGTTTGTCACGTTTCGAGACCATTTGTTATTTGGGGATAGCGCGGCGATCACCGCCACCACAATGTAAACAGCGATGCCATATTTTACCGCGATATCGTGCGCCGCCTTTTGTGCGTTATCGTACCACAACAAGCCCTCCGCGTGTTGCGTTTCGTCGGCGTCACGATAGACGCTGCAAATATTATAGATCATCTTTTCGTGATCGATCAGCGTAGCCTGTTTCATGCTATCACCAGTGTAAAATTATCATTATCCAAGCCGTGCAGCGTTACCGGTTCGTCAGTTTCCACCCATACCCGCGCACCACAATTTAACGGTTTGTCCGGTGAGTAAACAACAGACGACGCGCCGTCGATTTCCACCCGGTGCGCGTAATAATTGTTACGGTATGTTTTGACAGTGATTGCCGGGTCGTTTGTGCCGTTCTTGGCATTCGCCCGGATGACGTGCTGATTTATGTGTATTCGCTTTTTCATGTCGTTGTGTCCTTCTCGTATGTCCTAAACGTCCGGCAAGATTACGGATAATAACCGCCCCGGTCAATAGGCGTTATTTTTTTTGCCTGTTCTTTTAGCCAGCAGGACGGACAGCGCAGCCGGTCGCCCTCTCTCGTCATGGCTGGCTGTCCGCATGTCCCACAGGGATTGTTCGCCGATAATGTTGTGTGCTTTTGGCTGACAATATTTGGGCTGACAATTTTTCGTCTCAGAATTTTGGTTCCCACAGTATTCCCTCGCTGACAAGATTTCGTAGACGGCGTATCCGGCTGACAATATTTGGACTGACAATATCCCCCTCCCACTCCAGCCGGTCGCGTTCAGTGATTAGGGCTGACAATATTTCACTGACATTTTCCAGACGCGGATCGTCTTCCGGGTCAACCCACATCGTCAGGCTCTCCCGGTTCGGCGTGATCGTACTGCCACTTGAGTTGCAGTTCGTCGTAAACCTCGGCCACCGTCTCGCCGTGCTTGTCCATGAATTGTTGGCGCGTCATGTACGAGGCGTCCTCTTCCATTTCGATTAGCCAGTCACTTACTTTGCCCATCGCGTGTCCCTACCTTTCTTTCGTAGTTTTCAATGTCACCGATCACGTCATCAATCCTGCCATATGCCAAGTCGAGGTCGCTGTCAATGAGGTCGATGTCTTCCAGAGCGTTCTTTGCCTGTGTCAAGAAGGCACGGATCACTGTTGTCTGTGTTAGCTTGGCGCGATACACTTCACCGCCACCGTGACACTTGGTACAGTAATACACCTTGCTGACAAGATCACCGCCCCGGATAGGGTCCGGCACTGCCTCCTCGCCCTCGACTTTGCCGTAGCCACCGCATTGCCAGCAGTGGCACCACTCGACGTGGTTCTCAATCGTCCGCATCGCTCGGCACCTCTTCCTCAAACACAAAGTCACGATACCACATCCTGTTGCCCTCGTCGTCAACCGGCGGTGTAAACTTGAGCGTGTAGTGCAGCAGATGTTGCAGCCGCTCCAGCTTTGCCAAGTCGGATACCCAAAGATCGTTGCACTCCTGTATCGTAGAAATGATATTGCGGAGTTCGTTGTGTGCCCGGAGAAAGTCCCGGCGTTGATTGTCAGTCAGTGTGATTTCCATGTGCCAATCTCCTCTGTGTTGGCGTTGCAATACATTACCCATACAGATAACGATCAACCCTGTCAAACAAAAAAGAACAGGGCCAGTATCTCTACCAGCCCTGCTCAAGTTTTCGAACAACACACTATTCTAAAGGAGGCACCGTACGGAGCCGGGAAAGGACTACCTGACTTCGTACGGTGTACACAGTCTTAGCACCACCCGCTGATACTTGTCAAGCCACTTTTTGCATTCGGCTTCACTTCGTCCGACAAAGAGTGCAACCCATCGTGCGTAGTCCACGCAAGCCTTTGACTTGACAAAATCTTTGCGTGTCTCTCCAATCCGCACGGATGACACTGGGGCGACAACCTCGTGCCTACCATCCTTTGACAAAACGTAGGGCATCAAGTCGTTGCCCTTGCGATCTTTGAATACCTTAATCTTCCTTGCTGACATTACCTTCGTACTCCTCATCCTCTAATGCTTCGATGTACACGTCGATTGCTTCGCGGATCAGGTCAGCTACAGCAACCTGTTCCAGACCCGCCTCAGTCATTCGTGATGAATGGGCTGACAAAATATCATACTGTCTTGTCGGCATCAACAGGTTGTACGTCTTCGTGTCTTCACGAATCTTGGGTGGTCTTGGCATCCCTGATTTCCTTCTTCGCGCGTTTATCCTGTTCACCCTTTCGTTTATCCTGTACAATTCTCTTTCTGTACAGACTATCCCGTAGGGTTTTGGCTATCGGATTAATTTTATCTATCTTCTTCCTCATGGGGGTCTCCCTAAAGGGGGGGTATATAGATAGTGGCTGACAAAATTCTGCTTGTCAAGCGATATCGATATGGGTTATGGTGACAAAAATCACGAAAAGGACAAGCGATGACAAAATCACCGCCGTGGCTGACAGGGTACGTTGAGTCACTTGACATACAACCACTGACAAGTTACCGAGCAGACTGTCCTGTCTGCGCTAAGTCAAACACGTTTAGCGTAACGGACGATGGTATGCAACGCCTCTGGTACTGCTTTCATGCTGACTGCAACGTGCGTGGGCGTACCGGTATCAAGCTGACAAAAGAGTTCGCCAGTCAAGCGTTGACAAAAGATAAGCTGACAAAATCTGTACCGGCACCGGCTGTGAGTGTTGGCTTTGAGGAGCCGTCCACGTTCGTCAGTCTGTCACGCAACACGGATGCAGAACTGTATGTGAGAAAGGTCAATGCCTATGACTCTTATCTGTCTGGTCGTGCTGACATTCGGTACGACTTCAAGCGGCACCGTGTCGTGTACATGGTGCGAGATGGACGAAAGACAGTTGATGCAGTCGGACGAGCCTTGCGTGATACTAAGCCTAAGTGGTATCGATACGGTAAGTCCCAAGTGCCATTCGTCTGCGGAACCTCTGACATTGCGTTTGTGGTAGAAGATTGCGCGAGTGCATGTTCTGTAAGCAATAAAGTTACAGGCATGGCTCTGCTGGGTACGAACCTGCTCAACGAACACGCTAATAGGCTATCGAAATACAGCAGGGTGTACGTTGCACTGGACAAGGATGCGACTGACAAAGCACTTGACATTGTTCGTCGTTTGCATTTTCTTGTGCCAACTAGTTTGGCTGTACTGCCTACCGACTTGAAGAACATGATGGACGACGAAAGGGACGAATTCATTGACGAACGTATCGCTTGACACAAAGATACTTGGCTTCTGTTTGGATGCAGAGTTTTTCTCTCAGGTAAAGAACACGCTGGACCGTGAAATGTTCACGCGAGAGATGCGCGATATCTTTGACACCCTGATCTACAGCCACACAAAGTATGGCAACACGATGACATCATCGGAGTTGGCTGCGCTGTTCGATGATCGCAACCCTGCCATGCCCGACAGTGCGCGTGAGAAGGTACACGACATCATCGTCACGCTTGAGGCTGGCAACCCCGACAACACGGACATGCACATCGACATGGTGCGTAACTTTTGGTTGCGTGACCGTGCGCGTCAGATCGGTGAGAAGGCCATTGAAATCTTCACAGGCGAAAGCGAAGAGTTCGGGGAGTTGCAACGCCTGATCGATGCCGTCGATGACGGACGCATGTCTGACAAAACTACATACACAGAAGTGGACACCGACTTGGAAGAACTGCTCGACGAAGTAACCGGCGATCCTGACTTTCCGTTTGAATTCAGTCTGTTGCAGGAAGAAGTTCCCGGCTTGGATCGGGGTAATCTTGGCATTCTGTTTGCTCGACCGGAAGTTGGTAAGACAACTTTCTGCTGCTTCCTTGCTGCGTCATACATCCGGCAGGGACTTAAGGTTGTGTACTGGGCCAACGAGGAGCCAGCAGATCGCATCAAGCTGCGGATTATTCAGTCATACTTTGAGTTGACCCAGCAGGAGATGCGTGAGAGTCGTGCAACCCTCGCGGCTAAGTATCGTGACGAGATCGCACCCTACCTCACAGTCATGGACTCGGTGGGTACGTCTGTCGAAGAGGCTGACGAGTATGCCAAGCTGAACAAGCCTGACATCATGTTCATGGATCAGCTAGACAAGTTCCGCATCAAGGGCGAGTTCAACCGTGGTGACGAGCGTCTCAAGGAGACCTACGTCTACGCACGAGAGATTGCCAAGCGCAACAAGCTGCTGGTCTGGGCAGTCAGTCAGGCAAACTTTGACGCACACGACCGTCAATTTATTGACTACTCCATGCTGGACAACTCGCGTACTGGTAAGGCTGGCGAGGCCGACATCATCATCGGCATCGGCAAGACTGGATCAAGTGAGGTAGAGAACACGGTTCGTCATGTTTGTGTGTCGAAGAATAAGCTGAATGGTTGGCACGGCATGATTAATGCACAGATCGACGTAGAGAAGGGGGTGTATTACTGATGAGTAGCGAATATCGATATGTTCGTACAAACTCCAAGGGCAAGCGTATTTATCGACGCGACACAAAAGAGAGCCTAGCTTTTGTTCAAGAGTTCCTAAAAGAGAGGGGCATACCGTGGGAAGAGCGTTTAGGTGCCCACCTTCTGTACCTGTATAACTCCGAGGGTGATATGTACACCTACTACTGGACTACAGGCAGGTGGTGTAAAGGTCCAGCAATATCCCACAAGCACTACAGCAGCATGGGCATAGAAGACTTTGTAAGCAGATTCTTCAACAACCCAAAGGAAGAGACGGATGAACGTACTGACGTTTGACGTGGAGACAACCCACACGGAGAAGCGTGGCGGCGGCTACTCGCCCCTGCCATACTTTGGCAACCGGCTGGTCTCTATCGGCTACAAGTGGCTAGTCAGCGGTGTGGACTACGACTGCTACTATCACTCAACCGAGCCACCTAGCCCAAATGCGTTCGACAATTTCCAACGCGCACTGAACTACGCCGACGTACTTGTCGGCCACAACATCAAGTTCGACTTGACTTGGATACGTGAGTGCGGCTTTACATACGAGGGACATATCTATGACACGATGGTTGCGGAATATATTCTGGCCCGAGCGAGGCGTTGGCCTCTTGGACTTGCTGCTCTTACAGAAAAGTATGACGTTACCCGCAAGGAGAAAGACCTTGTGGAGCCGTATCTCAAGGACGGCAAGACGTTCTACGATATACCGTGGGAGATAATTGAGGAGTACGGTCGTGCGGACGTACTAGCCACAGAAGAGATCGCACTGAAACAACTAGACGCCTATGGCGTAACCTTTGAGGAGATGTTCAATGAGCCTCGTACCGACACTGAAACTGTCACTGGAGATGACCAACACGCTCTCGCAGATTGAGCGTAACGGACTCCGGATCAACCTCGACACGCTTGCAGACATTCGCAAGCAGTACGAGGAAGAGATGCAAGAGTTAGAGACTCGACTCATGCAACTCGCACGAGATGCGATGGGTGACACGCCCATCAACCTGTCCAGCCCCGACGACCGCAGCGTGTTGCTTTACTCACGTAAAGTCCACGACAAGAAGGAGTGGGCGCGTACGTTCAACCTCGGTCACGAGATGCGTGGATCAACCATGAAACCCAAGCAGCGGGTACGCATGTCAGAGAAGGAATTCCGTGGCACCGTACGCCGCATGACGGATGTCGTATACAAGACAAAAGGTCAGCAATGCCCCAAATGCTCCGGAGAGGGCCGTACACGCGCCTTACGCAAAGATGGCACCCCGGGTAAGGCAGTACGTGTATGTAAGCCCTGCGGCGGCTCTGGCGTCCTTTACGTGCCTACTGGGCAAGTGGCGGGATTCAAGCTGGTGCCACGCAACACGTGGGACACTGCTGCCGCTGGCTTCCGCGCAGACAAGGTTACACTGGAAGAAAGACTAGACGAACTACAGGGAGACGCACGTGAATTTGTTTCGGCATACACGCGATACAACGCCCTCAAGACGTACATCAACACTTTTGTTGAAGGCATGGAAAACAACGTGGATGACCACGGCTTCATCCATCCAGAATTCATGCAGTGTGTTACGGCGACGGGTCGCCTTTCGAGCCGCAATCCTAACTTTCAGAATATGCCACGTGGAAATACCTTCGCTATACGGAAGGTGGTCGAGAGCCGCTTCGAGGGTGGCCTCATCATGGAGGGGGATTACTCGCAGCTAGAGTTTCGTGTAGCTGGCTTTCTTGCAAAAGACGGTCAGGTCTACGCCGACGTGAAGGCTGGCACAGATGTACACAGCTACACAGCCAGCGTCATTGGCTGCACACGGCAACAGGCTAAGGCCCACACATTCAAGCCGCTGTACGGTGGCACCACTGGCACAGAGGATCAGAAGCGGTACTACCGTGCCTTCAAGGAAAAGTACGAGGGCGTGACCGAGTGGCATGACAAGTTGCAACGCGATGCGGTACGCTACAAGAAAGTTACCCTACCATCGGGCCGGGAGTACATGTTCCCCGGATGCAAGTGGACAGAGTGGGGTACAGCAACTAACCGCACCGCCATCTGTAACTATCCGGTCCAAGGCTTTGCTACGGCTGACCTGTTGCCTCTGGCTCTGGTGTCGCTGCAGCGGGTCATTGACTCTGCCGGAATCCAGAGCGTGATTTGCAACACGGTTCACGACTCCATCGTGATGGACGTGCATCCGGACGAAAAAAATATTTGCATAGACATGATGAAACATGCCATGCTCTCGTTACCCTTTGAAACCATTCGCAGATACGGCATTGCTTACAACATGCCAGTTGGCATCGAAATAAAAATCGGAAAAAACTGGCTTGACTTGGAAGAAGTTGATCTGTAATATCGTTCTACAACCCCAAACAAAAGAGGTGAAAATATGCTTGGGACAGACGTAATGGCACTCGACGATGTGGATAAACTCGTACAGGCATTTGAGGATGGAGATGATCAGGCTCTGATGGAGGCAACCGGTCAGTCAACCGGTGGCAACCGTCAGGTTGGACTTCCCCGACTCAACATCAACTACGATGCAGAGAACGACGAAGGTGTGTCGTTGAAGCGTGGCGCATGGAAGATGTATATGGACGGCAAGTTCATCTACGCCGATACCGTGATGCTGCAAGTCCTGCTGCGTACCTACGAGTACAGCGTGTGGGATCAGGAGACCAACTCCTTTGCAATGAAGTCAGTCCAGAAGACTGTACTGTCGGGAGAGTTTCCTGACAACACTGGCGGCAACAAGTGTGGCCGTCTGACCCGCGATCAAGAAGACAGCATGGCGAAGGACGATCCCCGCTACCTGCATTCTCGTTCCGTGGTCTGTAATCAAGTCGTGTATGGCAAGGTCAGTGGCGAGTTCGCAGACGCAGACGGTAATCCCGTAGTGGTTGAGGATCAGCCTGTGATCGCGTACTTCAAGCGTTCAGGCTTCAAGCCTGTTGCTGACTTCATCGACAGTCTGTCTCGCCAGAAGAAGGTGATGCAGAAGGTTGTTGCACGACTGGACACCAACAAGAATAAGAAGGGCAGCGTTACGTTCTGGACGCCGCTGATGACTTATTCGTCTGAGGTGGCGATTACGGATACCGACAAGGAACTGATGAGGATGTTTGGGGAAACCGTGAAGGCTCACAATGAGACCATCGCCAACCAGTATCGCGAGTCAGTCAAGTTGCAAACCAACGATGACGAATCCGATCTTGCTTCGGATTTCGTCGATGTTGACGCAGCTTAAAGTCCAAGACTTCTTACAAAACGCAGTCCGGGGGGAGGTCAATGTCTCCCCGGACAGCATCGCACAATTCACACAAGACTGTAACGAGGCCATCACCAAGCAGATGACGCGAGGTGAAGAGGGCTATCGTATTCGTATGTCTGGACTCGGACGGCCTCTCTGTCAGCAACTGCTGGAGCGAGAGGGTCACAGGGAAGCAATGGAGTACAACTCTATGTTCCGCTTCCTGTTCGGTGATCTGAGCGAGGCTGTGCTGATGTTGGCACTACGCGAGGCGGGTGTCGAGATCGTGGACTTCCAACGAAAAGTTGAACTAGAGATTGCAGGGCACACGATCAAGGGTACACTTGACGTAATCCTGCGTGACGAGTTTGGCGAGGAGAAGGTCTGGGATATCAAGTCAGCAAGCGAGTGGGCATTCAAGTACAAGTACACTGGTACTGGCGGCTACGAGGCCATCAAGCGGGACGATCCCTTTGGCTATGCTATGCAGGGCTTCCTGTACGCAGAGGCTACAGGGCTACCCTTCGGCGGCTGGATCGTGGTCAACAAGTCGAGCGGCGAGATAGCTATCGTTGAGGTGCCGGACTGGTCGCAGGACGACAAGGCTGACTACCTCAAGGACGCAGCGCGTCGTGTCAAAATACTGACAGACCCTACCAAAAAGCCGACAGTAGACTTCAAGGACGAATTCGAAACCTTTCGCAAGGATGGTGAGGATGTCCGCACAGGCAACAAAATACTTGCAAAACAATGCGGTATGTGTGGCCACAAGAGTCATTGCTGGCCCAACGCTGTCTACCACGACAAGGTAACATCCCGCGCAAAGAGTAAGCCAAAGGTCTGGTACAGTCGCCTCAAGAAAAAGGAACTGTAAGACGATGCCTTACATCTTTGTACGCGACTACGACATCGACCTGATGGAGATGAACAAAGACATCCGTCACGTCTTTGTCGAATCTGTTTTGCAAGCCGGTGGGGAACGCAAGGTGGCATACCTTCGCCAGAACGAGCGAGGGTTGCCCCTTACGTTGCGTGAGAACTTCTCGCCTGACATGGGCTTCCTGTCTGCGGACACGGAGACACGTGACATCAGGCAGGTAGAACTTGAGTTGCAAAACATTAGCCGACTGTCCTACAACGGAGCAAATGTTTGTGTGCCGATATCGCCACTATTAAGAGAACTAGACAGTATACAAAGACTATCCCCAAAACTGGGCGGGTATCTGAAAAAAAGAATGGACTCAATAGGGATGACACTATGAAAAGCAAGGGCGGATACAGGTCACACTTCGAGTTGAACATAGCTAGGTCTTTGCGTCAGAAGGGCATAACCTTTGAGTACGAAAAGCGTAAGGTAACTTTCGTGCCAAAGCCACGGACCTACACACCGGACTTCTACTTCCCTAGCACAGACGTGTACGTCGAAGCCAAGGGCAAGTTTGACAAGAACGACCGTGTGAAGATGCTGTTAGTCAAGGAACAGAATCCTGACCTCGACATTCGCATTCTCTTCCAGAACGCACGGAACAAGATTTACAAGGGGTCAAAGACCACGTATGGTGCTTGGGCTGACCGTCACGGTTTCGAGTGGTCAGAGGGCAGCATACCAGAGGAGTGGTACAAGAATGGACGAAAGTGATATTACGATGTCGTTGGAACGCGCCAGTCTGTTGAAAGACAGATGGTACCTCATCTTTAAGCAGGGAGACGACGATGATCATGTGGCCATGACAGCCTATGATACCACAGAAGAAGATGAGGATGACGAGTACATCCCCGCTGGTACTGTAATCCTGTCAGGTCTGGTCGAGTTGATGGAGAACGACTTTGACCGAGTCATGCAAGCGGGTCTGGCTCGACTTGCCTTCGAGGCAACGAAAGAGGCCATGATTGAAGAGACAGGCAGCGGCGTTGATGTCCAACACGATCCTGATACAAACATCGTCAAGATTAACTTCGGTAAAAATCAATGATCAAAGAAAACTGGAACCTAAACAACTACCAGATGCAAGCCAAGAAGTTTGCTATCTACCCAGAACACATGAAGGTCGTGTATCCTGCACTCGGACTCGCGGGTGAAGCTGGTGAGGTTGCTGACAAGGTAAAGAAGATTTACCGTGACGACAGAACTGATGCACGGTTTCTTGCGGAGATTGCCAAAGAGATTGGCGATGTGATGTGGTACTGTGCTGCTCTCGCAAACGACTTGGGGTTCGACCTGCAGCAAGTTGCCGAGATGAACATTTACAAGTTGAAGTCTCGTAAGGTTGCCGGTACGATTGGTGGCAGTGGGGATGATCGATGAGACACGAGGCGTACATGAAGATGAAGGCAACGGAAGCAGACGAAGAGAAGCTGTTGAACGAGTTTTATGCGGATCGATCTGACATGGTCAATTCGCCACCGCACTACAATCAAGCAGGTATTGAGTGCATCGATGCTATCGAAGCCGCAACGAGTGACGGCTACGAGTATTACCTGCAAGGCAACATAATCAAGTACCTGTGGCGGTATCGCTACAAGAATGGTGTCGAGGACTTGAAAAAGGCACAGTGGTACTTGGACAAACTAATTGAGGAGATAGATCGTGGATAATATGCTACCCACCCCCTACCAACAATTTATTCACAAGTCTCGCTATGCGCGTTGGCTTGATGACGAACAGCGTCGTGAGAACTGGAGTGAGACTGTAGAACGCTATTTACAGTTCATGGTCGATCACGTCAAAAAGAAGCACGACTTTGACATAGAATACCTGTGTCCCGGCGATGTAGGAAAGTTACGTCAGGCCATTCTTGGTCAGGACATCATGCCATCAATGAGGGCAATGATGACTGCGGGACCGGCCCTCGCTCGTGACAACATCTGTGGCTATAACTGCAGCTACATCCCTGTAGACAGCCCTCGTTCGTTTGATGAGTGCATGTACATCCTGATGTGTGGCACAGGTGTGGGCTTCTCTGTCGAGCGTGAGAACGTGGACAAGCTGCCTGTCGTCAGTGACGCCATGCACGACACAGATACTGTAATTAAGGTCGGTGACTCTAAGCCGGGGTGGGCCAAGTCGTTGCGTGAGTTGATTGCGTTGCTGTACGCAGGACAGATTCCGACGTGGGACTTGTCAGACGTACGCGCATCTGGTGAGCGTCTCAAGACTATGGGGGGTCGTGCGTCCGGTCCGGGGCCGCTCAACGATCTGTTCGTCTTCACTGTCGAACTGTTCCGCAAGGCACAGGGTCGTCGCCTCTTCCCGATTGAGTGTCACGACTTGATGTGCAAGATCGGTGAGATCGTTGTCGTTGGCGGCGTTCGTCGCTCTGCCCTGATCTCTCTGTCAAACTTGAACGACGATCAGATGGCACACGCCAAGTCTGGTGCGTGGTGGGAGAACGAGGGACAACGCGCTCTTGCCAACAACTCTGTTGCGTACAAGGGTAAGCCGGAGATGGGCACCTTCATGCGTGAGTGGCTTGCCCTCTACGACTCTAAGTCGGGTGAGCGTGGCATCTTTAACCGCGAGGCTGCAGACGTACAGGTAGGTCGCAATGATCGTCGTGAGCAGGGGCACATGTGGGGCACCAACCCGTGTTCTGAGATCATCCTGCGTCCCTATCAGTTTTGCAACCTGTCAGAGGTGGTTGTTCGTGAACACGACACGCTGGAAGACTTGAAAGAAAAAGTCCATCTTGCGACGATCCTCGGCACGTTGCAGTCCACACTTACTGACTTCAAGTATCTGAGGAAGATATGGCGAACCAACACAGAAGAAGAACGCCTCTTGGGCGTATCCTTGACTGGTATCATGGATCATCCGATCTTGTCAAAGAACGTCGATTCCCGTCGCTGGCTCGAAGAAATGAAACTCGTCGCCGTAGACACGAACTGGGACTTGGCGGTAAACGGACTTGGTATTCCTCAGTCGGCTGCTATCACCTGTGTAAAACCGTCGGGTACTGTGTCGCAACTGGTGGACGCTGCAAGCGGCATTCACGCTAGGCACAACGACTACTACATTCGTACCGTTCGCGGCGACAACAAAGACCCGCTGACGCAGTTCCTCAAGGAACAGGGTGTGTACAGCGAACCTGACGTGATGAAGCCAGACTCGACTACGGTGTTCTCGTTTGCGATGGAGTCGCCGGAGGGTGCAGTCACTCGCAACGAGATGACAGCTATCGAACAGCTAGAGTTGTGGAAAACCTATGCGTTGCATTGGTGTGAACACAAGCCGTCGGTAACTATCTCTGTCAAGGAACACGAGTGGATGGAAGTGGGCGCGTGGGTGTATGAGAACTTTGATGTTGCATCCGGTGTCTCGTTCCTGCCGCACTCTGACCACACGTATCAGCAGGCTCCGTATCAGGACATCGAACGTGAAGAGTACCTTGAGTGGCAACAGAGGTACGGCACGTTGCAGATCGACTGGAATGCTCTGTCCGACTACGAGCGAGAGGACAACACCTCTGGCTCACGTGAGTTGGCGTGTACGGCGGGTGTGTGTGAAGTGGTAGACCTCAATGCGGCTTGAAGTCATAGAGTACGTCGAACTCAAAAACGGCGGTGCAGTCGTCACGTTCGAGATGGACGAGGATACACGTGCCGGTCTGATTTCAGAGGCTCTACAGCGTAGACTCGTCGAAGGCTTGGAAAGGATGCCGAATGTCTCAGAAGAAAACAGGCAACTCGAAATCGAAGACTACATCGCCAACGTGGAAACGAGGGACGGATTGGATTCAGTGGAATCCACCCCGCAACCATCCGTCGCAAACCGAGTGGAGGAAGACAGTTGATCGAAGTCAAGATAAGTGATGACATGCTGCTTGCTGGCCGCAGGAAGGCCACTGAGATGGGTCTACTGCACAACTCTATACTGAGAGGCGGTGGCAGCGTAGCGGGGTTCCTTGGGGAGCAGATCGTACTTTCTGTCATGGGCGGCAAGTGGGATAACTCGTACGACTACGACATCGTTCTTGACGATGGGCAGCGGGTAGAGGTAAAGACAAAGCAAACCTCTGCCACCCCGTTGCCTCACTACTCGTGTAGCATCAGCAACTTCAACACCCGACAGAAGTGCGACATCTACGCTTTCACACGAGTGCTAAAGGATTTCTCGAAGGGATGGTTTCTAGGATTCATGCCAAAGCAGGAGTATTTCGACAAGTCCAAATTCATGAAGAAGGGTGACTTCGATCCGGACAACGGATACGAGGTGAGGGCAGACTGCTACAACCTTTACATAGAGGACTTACGCAATGTTCAAAGCGATGGTGATAGTATGCTCAGTCTATCTTCCTGATGGGCCGTGCTACAACTTTGAGGACACTACGGGATTGAAGCCTACAATAAAAGAGTGCAGAGAGCGTCAACAGGAGATGACAACAGGTATAATGTCTATACCCATGCAGCTTCCGCCGCCCTACACGATAACATACCAGTGCCTACCGGGAGAGCAGACATGAAGGCCACACTCTTTTCTTTTAATGTGTATTTGCGACAGGACGGCAAAGTTGAACTGGACAAACAGATGGTCAGGCCAGAGGAGTTCCAAAAAGAAATGGACGCCGGAGTGCCCGAATTCGACGGGTCACACTCCATAGCGTCCATGTTGCGTTACTTTAGTTCAGTAACAGATGAAATGATGGATAAGTCAGGCGGATATATTTAGCCGCGATTCTTGAGGTCTTTGGCACCCTTGCCGTCTACAGCGTAGTCAGGGACCATTTTGCCGTTCATCTTGACCATCGTCTTGCCGCCACCTGCCATCATAGGCATACCCATAGGCTGCATCTGATTGCGGCGTTGTTGATTCTGCTGACCCTGTGTTGTGGTCATCATGCCCCCCGCTTGAGCCTTCTTGCGGGGTTTTTTCTTGGTAGCCATGCCGCCGTACATCATCGGCTTACGCTTTGCGGCACCACCATACATCATGGCCTTGCGTGGGCCGTTGTTGTACATCTTCATCGGGATACTCCCCTTATCTTTGTATGTTTAAAAGTGAACCGGGTCCAAAGAGATTTTCACGTGGTCTCATGCTGGGTAGGTCCAGTAAACCCTCGTAGTCTGAGGGATATCCAAGACGATACTTGTCGTCTGGTGTAGCATCTACAGAGAACTTTCTTCCTGCGGGATCGATTACCTCTTGCCTGTCAGACTCCATAGCCTGACTGAACAGCGCATGATGCTGGACAAGCGCAGAGAAGAACTGTCTGTTTCTTTCAGGAGACAAAGGCTTCTGAGTTCGCACCATCTCCAAGAAATCTCTGCCTAACTGCGGATCAGTCAGAATAGCAGTAAGGAACTCGGCTTTCTTAAAGCGAAGAGTCTGCAACAGTGCCTCTGTACCTACATACTGAGGACGAACTACTCCCCTGTTGATCGCATAGAAACGGCTGATGTAGCTCTCTACAGATAGTGCGCGGGGTATTCCGCGAACTGCTATGTTGGAACTTGCCAGAGGATTGTCCGTCAATTCTGTCAGCACAGACGCTATTGCCTCTGCGGTCTCGTAGCGATCCTTACCAAGAATCTGCATCGCTACCGCCTTTTCTTCAGGTGTCTCTCCCAGAAAACGTATTAAAGCTGCAGGGTTCTCTGCTAACATGTCGCTGAAAGTGGTGGTGATTCTACCGTCCAGACTTTCTTTGATCTTTGCTTCTTTTCTTCCGGTCTTAGAGAACAGCTTCCGACGCATACCGTTGATGTAAGCGTTGGCAAGTATGTCATCGACTTGTTCTACAGTATACTTTTTCGCTCCTGCTGCATTAGTCAGGGTGAGCATGTTGTTGCGAATCTGATTGTAACGCTCCATACCCCCGCCTATGAGAGTTGTCGCGATATCTTCACCCCGCAGATTGTCGGAGGTAAGCCTGTCTATAACTGTAGCGGCATCCTTTAGTCCGTCTGAAAGTTTTCTGGCTGGCTCTGTAGCGACTTCAAGCTGAGTTTGAATCGCCGCCTCTACCTTGTCCATCTCTTGATCATATCTAGCCGCCCCGATACTTTTCCTGCTGAAGCGAGTGTGATCATCGACGATACTCATAAAGTCTACGAGGGGTACATCCTTAGTTCCGTCTGCGCTGACCATTCGTATATTCTCAGAAGCTGCCTTCGCTGTCTGTGCAATCTCGTCCATAGACATGTTGCCCTGCACGATCTGCGTATCTACCCACTCGCCTACGACGGTTTTGAGTATAGCCTGCTGACCTTGCGTGAACGAGTCTCCCTCTACGAGACGACGGGTAAGCATACCCGACACAGGATCAACGATCTCTCTTCCCATAGCGCCGTTCACTGCTTTCATGTATATCTCGGCGCTGTCCTTCTGGAACAGTTGATTTGCGGGTAGCCACTGACTGGGCAGTTTGCGTGTAGAAATCCCCGTAGGAAATTCTGCGCTAGGTTTCATAAGAGTTACACGGTTGTTAAACATCAGACTCGGAATAAAAGCACCCCCAGTCTTATCGTGGAATACCTCCTTGTACTGTCTCCAGCCTTTACCGATTTCTTCAAAGTGAGTTGCAAGCGGGATTCTTCCTACCTCGGGCAACTCGATCATAATTTGTCCTGCAGGAACCCCGTCCACAACAAATTCATTCATCTTGTTAGCCAGTGTTTTGTCCGAGATATTATAGAGCGCCCGTGATATACCCGCGTTGGTATCCTTCAGCTTGTATGCTTCTTGGCTAATAAACCTGTCGAGGTTCTTGATGCCTAGCGGATCAATGCGGAACATGTTTGCATCGAATCCCTCGGTCATCTCAGATTCTTGTAAAAACTCTGCAACTTGTGCCTGAACACTTCTCTTCGGCTTGAAACGGTAATTGTAATCCGGACCTTCGAGGTCTGCTTTAAAGTCTTTCAACAGATCGTCTACGGTCACGCCCTGCACCCTAGCAAGCTCTGCAAAGATGGGGTCAGATATCTCTTCAATGATCTTGTCGATTGAGGCGTCCGACAGTCCTTCGCGAACAAGTCCACCCTTTCTTGTTGCAGTCAGTTCTTGGAAGACATCAAACACGTTCACGGTTATGTCGTTAGACAGGGGATCACCGTTGGCAGTGTACAGCTTTACTTTCTTAGGATCTCGCAGATGTGCGTAGGGTGCTGAAGCAATACCGTGTGCGTGTTCATGTGCAAACTCTAACTGAAATGCAAATAGAGTAGAACCAGAGGTGTTCTGATGAATGTTGTCTGCTACACGCGGAGAAACAGTTCCGGCTAGTGCTGCCTGCTTGTCTGTAGGTACACCTATACGCTCCTGAATTTGAGCGGCGGCAGTCACGAGACCATCGTTTACCTCCCTGACAGCCACTCCTGCAAGCTTCTCTACAGCCTTTTGATCTAAAGCCTCTCCGTTAAAGATGTTCTTAGCCATCAGGCTACCCACAGCTTCAGGGAAAGTCTTGGCAGTCACGCCATCTGGAAGGGTATCGATGCCATCTAGGATTCCCGAGTTAGCAGTCAGAGCGTTCAAATAACGACCTACACCCTTCTCGTTAATGATAGTAAGATCGTTCTCTATGCTCTTCTGCAGTGCAAATCCTTGTTCAGACATCGACCGCATAAATTCAAAGAACTCATTGTCTGCACCCTCTAAGGTTCCCATCTCACCTACGACACGATTTAGCTCACCGTTCAAGTCAGACAACGATTTATGGGCCATTTGAACTTGTTCAGCTAATTGCATATTAAGAGTGTCACCAGTAGAAATACTCTTTTTTGCTGCGTCAGCGAAATGCCGCAAAGTTACCAAGTCGATGACGATAGGAAGACTAACATTCAAAAACTTAGGATTAACACCCTTTGCTTCCAGCACATCAAAGCCCTGCTGAATACGCAGTGCATTCGCCTCTATCTGTCGAGCAAAATCGGGTGAAGCAGAGGCCAGTTCAGTAACAACCATCTGCATTGTCTTGCGGTCTGTTATATCTTTTCTTCCCGCCATCCTTTTGTTAAAATCACGTAGTCCACGAGGAGTGCTACCAGACACAAGAGACACTGCCAGACCTGTGGCGATACCTACCAACTCACCAATGGCAGGATCGACCATGTCGAACTCTTGTCCAAAAAAGTGACCTACCGCAGCGCCTCCTACAATCATGTACTTGTCCTGTACGTTTGCATCACGCATGAACTTAGGGACACTGCTTGCGCGTTCGGCTTGTGTCAGTCGAACTCTGTTCTCTGAAATCTGAGCGTTTAGATTCTGTATCTGGATTTGCGTATTAGGATCGTAAGATCGCTGCTGTTTGTCAACAAGCAAGTCCCTACGTTGAATAGCTATCGCCTGCCTTTCAGCGACGTTGCGTACCTCGGCACGTTGGCTCTTTTCCAGCCTAGAGTCTACGATCTGATATGCGGTAGCGATGCGATCCCTGACTACTGATTCTAGACCTTTCTCAGAACGAAGTCGTAGAGGGCTATAAAATCCGACTTCTCTCTGCTTAACGTAGAGTTCAAACACATCGTCTGCTTTCAATTCGGGATTCTTACGAAGTTCACCTGCTAAGAAGTTCTCAAAGTTTGCAAGTTCTTTTGAAGATATCTTTCCTTTGATTGCACCGGTGCCTTTTGTGATAGACAGCATCTCGGCAGCAAGACGAGTTGCACGAGGCAACAGTCCAGAGTATGTGTAGGCTAAGTCTTCTGCAGTAGACAGATCGATGTAGACGCCCTTCTGTGCGTATCTGTCTTGCAGCATCTGGGGCATGGTAGGCCACTTTTCATCTAGAATAGCTTGACGACCTCGGAAGTCAGAGATAGCTGCTTCTGTTCCAAAGGCACCATCAAACCAGTCGATAACCTCTCCTGTGAGCCACAATCCTGTCTCGATTATGCTCCTGCCGACTGTGTCACGCGCACCTACTATCACGTTCTCGATGTCGCCCATAGTAGGATCGGCCAACCGCTCTCGCAAAATAGCGGCTCTGCCTCTAGCATCTACACCATTCCTGATCAGGATGTTGTTTAAGTATCCTGCATACAAGGGGCGTGCAAGTTCAGGGTTAGTTACATTCATACTTGCTGCGAACAGCATGTTGCCGAATCGAACACGCTCAACATCTGAAGGAGTCATATCCGTTGTGTCGATCTCCATGCCCTTATCGAAGAAGCCAGTCTTTATGCCTTTCGGTATCCTTGTCATGTCTTCAATGGCCTTGTACCACGGTATCTCGTACTCGTTCTCCCCTGACACAAAGTGGGTGGCACCATACCTGTCCGCCGCAGAAATTTTCTCTTCGAGGGACATGCCTGATACGTTAAACGGGTTGCCTTTTGAGTCAACGATCTCGGTTACGTTGTTCCATGTTGCAACATTCTCAGGGTTTTTCATATTGATCACCTCCGTAACAGACACGTTAGGTGTTACTTTACGGGGATCAACAGCGCCATACAGATCACGTTCTGTTTGAGACCCAATTCCTAGTATTCCGATTGATGTCTTCGGGATATAAAACGGCTGCATTTCTGTACGGATTCGTTCTGGAATCACAGCAGGGGTAGTGTCCGGGGTCTCGCCTGTGATCTTTTGTCGAGCGGCCTGTTGCTCTTTATCTAGCTTAGAAATCTGAGTTTGACGTGCAATCTCGGCGGCGTCATCTTCAGGACGATCTGTCGGCTTTGCAAGATTAAGCTGCATATTCTGCATTTGCTGTGCAATGTCTACCACTATTATCTCCGTCGCATAAATAGAGCGGCTGCTGATTCTAGCTTTTCTGAATCCTTCTGAAGGTCTTCAAAGCTAGAGTACGAAACTGGTGTCTCGCCCTCTCCGGCTACCAGTGTCAACTGGGTATTTACGTATGCTAGAAACTGATCCTGTAGATTGTCTGGGATAGTTGTCTCGCCAAACGCGGCTCCGGTAGGACTTGGTCCCGGACCTCCTCCATTCCTTCCTGCGGGTTGATCGTATTTGACGCCGTCTCCAAATCTCTGTTGCAGCATGGTGTCAAGGTCACGCACACTTGATCGCTGTGATAGGTCTTCCACTATCATGGCGTCCATCACTGTCTGCTTAATCGGACTTGCAAAAGCGGCAGCGCGTTGAGACCGATACATAAGATCATCTCGAAGGCTAGACAAGTTGTGGTATTCTTGTTGAGCAGTGGCGAAGTTACTCGGCTGCAAGAAGTTAAGCACGTTCTGCACGTCTTGGTCGGAGATTGTGCGACCTCCCGTACCACCCTGTAGAGCCGCTGCAACACTGTAAGCGATGATATAGTTAAGATACTTACGCCGCGCTACGTTAGCCAGCTTGTTATCTCCGCTTGCCATGTCCGTTATAGTCTGGCGAAGATAGGCTACGTTACTTTCTCGGGCTTCTGCTTCTTTCTTCTTAAATACTTCGGCATCCTGTGGGCCTGCCGTGGCGGATGAGGTTGCTTTTGCATAGTCGTTGAATTCTGTAAACGCTTGTTGAGCGGCGGTTGCATCTCCAGTCTCAAGAGCCTTGGATACCGCCTCTAAGTCACCAAACAGTTTTCCTACTACTGGAGAATCTGCGGATATTCCCACCGCTGACAGGCCGTCTGCAACAAGATTTTTACTAGTTGCAATAAATCCTGAAACAGATAGAAGTGTTTCACCCACTCTCTGTCCGTACCTAACAAAGTTTCCATCATTGCCTATCAGAAGACTCATGGACTGCTCAATCAGACGAACAGACTCCATCCCCGCCTTTGCTTCTCCGGCGGACTGGATTTGCATATCGCTAAATTCTTTTCCCTCGAATTTTTCTTGTGCAAACTTGCTGGTGTTATACTCCGCAAACACAGAGTTAGAGCCTATCCGGTTTAGATCGGGGGAAAATACGCCCACAATAGACAGTTTCTTGTTGTAATCTTTTTCTCCGACTAAGACGTTGCCTACTTGTTTTAGCTCATCATTGTTAGGTTTTTTGTTCCGAATAGCAGGATTGTAGTACCTGTGAGCCATGTCTAGAACGGTTCCCGTTCCTGACAGACTGGGTCTTTGGGCCAAATCTAGCATCTGCATCAGATAGGGCTGTTCAGCCTCTACTCTAAGAGGTGCAGTAGGGTTCCCCGGCACAGGACTTGTAACGAGTACGTTTCCTAGACGAGCCGCCATAACGTCGTCAGCATATTTATTTTTCGTACCCCATTCTAACAAAGCAGTGTGAGCTTGTTTAACATTAAGATTACCGGGAGGTAAAAGGTTGACTGCCACTTTAGTGTCATCCAAGGGAGCGGTTGCGGTAAACGACATGCTTTCTTCGGGGCTAACGCCGTTTTGCTCGTCGCCATACTGCAACTGATCTCTAGGAATCTGTAAGACACGCGAGTCAAACTCCCGACGGAATCCGGGAATGGCAAATAAGTTGGGGTACTTCAGGTGCGACACGGAGATAAGTTTATTAGGATCAGTAACATATCGTCCGTCCACCATGATACCTTCATTTCTTACTATGTAGTTGTAAGCTGTGGACCTTACTTGATTCATAGTGCCATCGTCTAGCGACTCCCACAAATCCTTGTTACCTTTATTCTTAGACGCCCACGATATAAAGTCAGTGTCGTATCCAGAATCTGTCGTTGCCTTGCTGGCGAATAGAATTGTACCGTCTTTACTTCTGACAGTTCTGTTTTCGTCTATCGCAGCGTTACGCGCATTCTCTGCAGCAAGAGAAATATCGGATACGTTAACAGAGGTTGATAAAACATTATCTCCCATTTTCTTTGTGGTTACAATTTGACGAGTGATCAAGTTTCTATCCAGATTATTATCTGCAGAATACTCATCAGCTTCCTTGAAGCTATCAAACTCTTCTCCGTCCTCTGCTACGTGTTTCACAGCATCTTCTGAAACTTCTTGAACATTAGTTGTCTGCATTGCGTAATCGTAAGACGGTGACTCACTGATTGCCTGTGTAAGATCGTTCCGGACTCCCATAAAAGTGTAATTCTTTTTATCATTTTCTGGTAGCGCGGTATACTCAAGTTCTGGTACGATAGTTTTTCCGTCTAGGGACGAATACATTTTCGTAAAAGTCTGATCTTTCTCCAGCTTAGGGGCAGCAAAAATATCCCCAGAACCCATCCTGAGATGAGTTACCTTGAAGTTTTTCGCGTTATCTTCCGCTCCCATCTGCCTGAACGAACCTACAGGGTTGCCGGTATCATCAACCTGATGTCCGAAGGAGTATAGTGTGTTTTCACGTTCCTGTTGCGCTGCCTGTTCTTTTCGAACACGATCAGACTTGGACATACGGGATAGCGCGTATACAAATAGGGGCAGACTCATCTTATATCTCCTGATCCACCTTCAAGAATGAAGGTGTCTGTTCTTCTAGTTGTTCCGCTCTTTCGTCAGCAACGAACCTGTCAACCTGTTCACGTTCCATCTTATTGAGTTCTTCTACCATGCCAGCAAACATCGCTGGGTTGCGTTTCTTCATTATACGGAAGAACGCCTCGTCAGATACTTCACCCTTTACCTGTTCTTCTTGGACAAACATCTTTGGCTCGAAGCCTTCTTCAAGCGCCATGTTTACCAGAAAGATACCCAGTGCAGGCTTCATTAGCTCGGCAACGTCAGGTGTAACTGCACCTGCCATGAATCCCTTGAACGCGATCTGTTGCACTATCTCCTCTACGGTGATGCCAGCCAGCATCATCTTGAGCATGTCTTCTCGCGCAGGACCAACAGAGATACCTTCGATAACGTGATCGATTGCCTCATCGGGGTCAACAAACTGCGGAGGTTGTTCCCACGGCCACTTGCCGGGAGCGTCAGTTAGAGAGTTACCCGGAGGTGCTGCTAGTGCTGTAATCTTGTCTATCATGCTGTTGCAACCTTCTTGTACGACCTACGTTGTGACGCGGTTGTGCTTACGGCGGGTAGGCTAATGTTGGGAGACGGGAGTGGTGCAGCCTTGGGTAGCCCCATCGCGCGTACCTGTTTTGCAAAGTACTGCTGCGTTGCTCTGCTATTCATGGCTGTCATAATCTGACCGCCTCGTCCCAGAGGAAACAGCGGCTGTGGTTGACGGCTTTCACCCTGCAGTATGTTTGCGCCAAAGCGAGTACCCTGCGGTCCCGAGCTTACCATCTGAGGGACAGGCATTTTTCTCTGTCGCTGTGCCAGACTGCTTGCAAGTTGCCCTATAGGTTTAAGAGTATCTAAAGCTGTACCCAAGAAGCCCTGACCCATCTTAGTCTGTTGAAACGGAGTTACACCCGCACTCTTCAGAGTCGATCCAAAGAAGTTGTCATCGGAAAACTCTCCCTCTGTGAACAGGTACTCACCTGCGAATCTTGCTCCGATCACCGCTGTAGCAATCTTCAGTCCGTCGTTCTTTAGTGCTTTTGATAGCCAACTCATTTACTTAGTTCCCTATGCAGGCCATAAATTATCAATCGCTTCGAGATACAGAAAGTCTTCCATCTGTTCATCGTACAGGTCAGCGTTTGCTTTGATTGACGCTGACTGCATTGCAGCGTTGTGTGCGCGATCCTTTGCGCTCTCTGAAATCTTGATGACCCACGCCGCCTTGTCGCGGTACTCTTGCCACAGGTCATTCAAAGCCTGTTGCGTGATGGCCAGTAGATTCGTAGCGTTCTGGCGGTTCGCTTCGTTCTGTGCGGCTGTGTTCTGAGTGTTGACGTTACGACGCCATACCGCGTTGCTCTGGTCAATCTCCAGACGCATGTTTGCCTTGAACTGTGCGTCCATCTGCTTCATCTGTTCATTGAACTGCTTGAGTGCAAGGCTCTGATTCTGATTGAACTGTTTGACAGACAGGTCACGAGAGATGTTGGTTGCCTCAATGCTGACGCCCAGTTCTGTAAAGAATGTCTGTATGTCGTTCTCTGTCTTGGCGTTGAACTGCTTTGCTGCGTTCTCTGCCGCCGTGTCAGACAACATGGCCGCAACCTTTTGCTGGAACGTGACCGTGTTAGCCTGCTGTTCGTTTGTCAAGTTTTGCAAGTCGATAGACAGAAACGCCTTGGCATTTGCTACGGCTGCTTGCTGACGGTTGTTCAGATTAGCTAGGTCCATTGCTGCAACGGTGGCTGCGTTTTGCAACGTGGCCTGTTGACTGTTAGTTAAGTTTTGCAACTGGATGTTGGCGTACTTCTGGGCGTCCTGTGCAGCAATCGGAATGCCCGACTCCATCATGGCCTGAATCGCAGCGCCTGCCGCCATGCTTGAAGACCCCAGACCTCTGGACTGCATCAGTGCTGCAGCCTTTCGTACGCCCGGAGCGGCCCACGCCGGAGGAGGACTTCCTGCCTCTAGACCTTTGAACAGTTCCGCGATCTGATACTGGGTTGTTGCACGAGGGTCAAGCTCCTCTGTCACGGCCTCCGCCATGCTCTCAGGAGATACAGTGCCCTGTGCAGCCTCGACGATAGCTCCCTCGGATACCTCTCCTCGTGCTACCTCTGCCTTGCCTACATCGCCAGTCTTGGTAGCCTCTACCGTTGCAGCATCAAACCGATCAGGCATCTTCTGATCTACAGTCTCGATAGGAGTGGGGGCGTCGATAGGAGTGGGGGCGTCAGGCAACTTATCTTCGATGCCAATGACCTCGTCGCTCTTGACCTCAATGTCCGTCGGTTCGATCTTGGTGCCTTCAGGAAGATCGGTATCAGATGCAATATCTTGCTTCTTTTTCTTTGGATCAATCTCTGCCATAATTATTTAAGTCCCATAAATACGGACACTACCATCGCAACCACAAGGATGGTGCTGCCCATGATCATTGCCTCTAAGCGCCACATGCGTTTGTCTAGACTTTCTAGTTTTTCGTGTACAGCAGCGTAACGGATGGCGCACTCTTTTTCGTGGGCTTCGAGTTCCATCTGGGTCTTCATCAAAGGCTCCATTGTATGTTCTAGTTTCATCATGGTGATGGCGTCCCCGGCGCGTTGAATACGTTCATGTTTACTGGACCAGAGGTTGGTACATTTGTATTTGTGTTAACAGTTACATCTGTGTTGGTCGTGCTGATGCTGGTAAACGTGCCGCCAAAGCTGTTGTATTGAACTGTGCCGCTAGTGGAGAAGTTCAAAGTAGCATCGAGGCCGGGGAGGTTGTTGTTGCCGCCTAAACCGTAAAATGAAAGGGCGTAGCTACCCGCCGCAAAAGTGTTGTTGGCGTTGCCCCCCACAGCCTCGCGAGGGAAAAAAACAACCCTTGTCTGGCCGCCATAAGACCCGGTTCTAGCTTCAATGGTGTCCCCGTTCTGCAACCCGGTTAGGTTTGCTGATGAGGTGATGGCGGAACCGTTGCTGAAAGATACGTTGAACGAGTAAAGTGTAGTTCCACCACGTTTAATAGTAACAACAGGTTGGATGCTACCCTCCGCATCGGAGTCGTTGGCGACGTAATATATTTCAATCCCACAAGTGCCGGCGGTTAGAGCCGAGGTCAGGGTCTGTGCGGTTACGAAGCTGCTACTGGTGGTGATGCTGCGAACGCAGTTTGAGGCGTCGAAAAAGTCGTATCCGCCGAGCCTAAGATGCGCGGACGTGCTGGTGTAAAAGGTGTTGTTATATGAATTTAGGTGGTACTCCAGAAGGCTATTCATGCTATAATCTTTCGTCGCAGATACGGTGGTCGATTCGCTGAATACGATAGTTCCGGTGGCGGGGCTAGAATTTACGCCAGTGTTATTTGCCCCGTCTATGGTCAATCTAGATTGATTTCCGTCAACTCCCGAGCCTGCTGTGCCAAATAAAGCCGACTGGTTTACAAGTGCAGTTACGCCCGTGTTCGTTGTGGTGTCGGTTCGAGTCGAAGGAACCTCAGAGCCGCCACGATAGTATTCGGACATGCTGATAGGGTTAGACCCGCCGTAGTAGGTCTGGAGTTCCGAAAACGAAATTGCGTTTCCTACGCCACCATCGACTGCCATCTTTACGCTCCGTCGTAGCTGGACAGATCGGCAAATGCCGTGATGTCGTCGATGACCTTCAGGTGGCCTGTTGTCGTCAGCAACATCTTGGCAACACCGTTGTGACGGAACACAAGTTCATCCGAAGACGTAACCAGCACGGTCCAGTCTGTGCTTGCACCAATCTGGATCGCCACATCTGTACCAGTGTCGCTGGCATTAGTGTTCGACGCGATTACCTTTTCCGCAGTAACGTCACCAGTAACGTCGCCCTCTAGATCAGCAACGAGGGTACCGGCAGTGATAGTCAAGTCTCCGGTGCTTGCACCTGTGAACGTGCCGGTGCCCATCGTAAACTTGTCAGCACTTTCATCGAAACCGATAAAGGCGTTGTCCGAATCCCCCCGCTCGATAACCAGACCTGAGTCATTTACAGGGGAGCCGGTAGTTCCGTTACCAAGCTCTATCAGGGTGTCAGAAACAACCGTGTTAGTCGTGGAGATTGTGGTGGTGGTACCGTTGACCGTAAGATTACCCCCCACGGTCAGGCCATCGACCACCTCTACTACACCAGTCCCCTTGCCGTCGAGTTGAAGGTTTATGTCGGTGTCGTCACCAGATGCCTGAATAAGAGGATGGCCCCCTGTTGCGGCGTTGGTGATGGTGATTTCGTTGACTGCGCTAGCCGTCTCAGAGAACTTGATGAGTTCGAGGGTGCCGTCACCAATCGCGTTGCCGTTAACGTCGAGCATACCGCCGAGTTGAGGTGTCGTGTCGTCCACAATGTTGATGGTGGACAGGTCTACTGTAGCAAAACTTAGCTGGCCGGAGCCGTCAGTCTTGAGGAACTGATCCGCAGACCCGTCTGCAATCGGAAAGTTCAAGCCGTCAAGGACAATCTTGCCGTCGCCATCAGGTGTAATTGTAATGTCACCGTCAGTGTTCGTACTGGTGATGGCGTTGCCGTCGATGTTGATGTTGTCAACGTCAAGGTCAGTATTGATCACCACAGTGCCAGTGCCGTTGGGCGATATGTTAATATCACCATCGGTGTCTGTGCTGCTGATCGTGTTGCCGTCGATGTTCAAGTTGTCAACATCAACGTCGGCATCGATTACAACGGTGCCAGTGCCGTTGGGCGTAATAACGATGTCACCGTCAGTGTCGGTGCTGATGATTGTGTTGCCATTAATATTGATGTTGTCAACGTCGAGATCAGTGTCAATTACAACCGTACCCGTGCCATTCGGGGAGATGGTGATGTCGCCGTCGGTATCTGTCGAAGTGATGGTGTTACCATCGATGTTGATGTTGTCAACGTCGAGATCACCCGTTACGTTAGCAGAACCAGTCACAGTCATGGTTGCCGTGTCGATAGTCACGGCTGTCGCTGCGTCGATGTCAACAGTCGGCGCAACTATCTCTAGCTCTGTGTCGGCATCAATGTCGAGTTGTCCGTCTGCACTGGACAGAATCTTGAGACCGTTGTCTCGGAACTGGATAAACTTGTTCGTTGCGACAGTAATGTCAGTGGTAGTTGCGAGAGTGCTTGCAGTTTGTTCGAGTTGCTGGGACGGGCCGAGCTTGCTGACGGGTCCGCCGTCACCTGTTGTAGAGCCGTCGTGTGTGTGACCGGTAGAGAGGGCAAACGCATCTTGAATAGCGTCGAACTCCCCGTCGAGGGGAGCAGCACTAATGACGTTACCGTCTGCAATGTTACCGGCTGTGTCGTTTCGTGTGTAACCTGCCATGATGTTTACCTTCTGCCGTACTGGCCGTATTCAAGAACCGCTGCGTCGAGCGAGTAAGGGGGGTTGGTGTCGTCACTAGAAAACTGAAGTGATACAGTAAATCCTGACCCCTGTGCTTGATTGTCAAAAATAGACTTCAAAGTTTCTCCGCTGTACACCGCCGTGTTATTAACTCCGCCCACACTAGTAAAAATGACATCGTCGTTGTCAGATACAGCGGCTTCTAGTGCAGGAGTAAATGTCAATGTTGCTGTTGCTGTAGACGGGTCTGCGGATGCGTCTCCTGTTATAGAGGGCGTACTCGATAGCGTGTATGTCTTTTTGAAGTTGGCAGAACTGCTGCTACTTGTAAGAATCTGAAATGTGTCCCCTGAAGCTAGGGTAGGTGACGACGAGCTATCCAAAGACATCAGGTCCACAACCATACTTGACACTCCCGACGAGTATCCTCCACTGTTATTTATCTTAGCACCGTCCGCAAACTGAACATTAGGCTCTCCAAAAATAAACACACCCCCTGCAGTTGATGTATTTTCCAGAGTGATAGTACTCGGCTCGATAACTCCCGATTCACTCAAGTCATACTTCAGGTTCAAGGAAAGATCGATGGTGCCCTGTGGATCAGTATAGACTGTGGTCTTGTAGATAGTCTTGCGAAGACGAGCGTCACTAATCGGGAAGTACGGAGTAGAGAAGCTGGCGACGATGTTGCCCCCGTCAAAGCTGTTGCCCGACTCCATCTTGTACACGTAGCCGTCATTGTGTGCAAAAAGGATGGTCTCCGTAGTTCCGCTGTACGTCGAATCTGCAACGAACGCCTTGATGCCGGTAGTCTCCGCCCAGTTCAAGCCTACGCCCTGCTGCCCTTGAATCTGCGTTCCGATAATCCCTTTCGATGTACCCGGTGTGGCCGATCCCGTGAACCCGAAGAGTCGATACTGGGACTTCTCTCGGATGACCACAGATGCAAAGGAGCTATTCTGAGATGTTAGCTGCACCATCTGTTTCTGGATGGGCTTGGATACGGACGCCAGTTCGAAGTCTTGATTGCGCTCTGTTGCCGCAACCGTACGCAGTCCATCCGGACCCAAGAATATAACGTCTCCAGATATCTCCTGTGCTGTGTCAGACTCTACGCACCCCACGTCGTCCGCAATCGGTTGCATCTGAAAGTCCGCAACGCTACTGCCTACGATACGCAGAATCTTGTCTTCCCCGAAAACAATTAGTTGTTCGCGAAAAACAATCAAGTCTGTTACAGTTGTACCTACGTTGATTATACCGCCACCAGAAGCTGCTGTAAAGTCATCATCTTCAAATGGAGCCGAAAAAACGACGTTTTCTCCGTTGGCAGCAAAGATGTGGTTCTTAAATGCAACTGCGTGGCTTGCCCCCTGTAGGTCGGAAGGGGTTGTCAGCTTGCTCAAACCGCTGGCAATCGTACTTGTAAGGATGAGAGGGTAGCCCACCCCGTCTACGATAAACAGTTTGTCGTTGCCATCGAAGTTGTACTTAGCAAAACGTACCCGTGCCACGTTTGCGCCGAGAGTGTGGCTGGTCGAGAGGTCTGTCCACGAACCCGATCCGCTACCCCCGCTAAACAGCTTCGGGTTGCCCCCACTCTGGTCACGGGCTACGATGGCGGTGTCCTTATAGAGTACAACCCCAAGAACATTACCCTGTCCGGTTATTTCGTTCGTGTTATATTTTGTAAATCCTTCGATACGCCGGTAGCCACCCTCTGTAGACGGCTCGAAGTTGTTCATGACACGGGCCGAGCCGGGGGCGGCAGTGCCGTGCTGCAAGGGGCTAAGATTGGAGATCAAGCCGCCGCGAAACTCCACCCCGTATGTTTGCCAACGATCCGGCATCCCTTACACAGACCTTACGTAATAGTTTTCGTTTACAAGTATCTTTCGCATGTTCTTCATGCCCTCGTCGAACTTGTTCTTTGAGATAGATGCCATCTCCATGTTGTCGCGGAACATGTAACAGTAGTACATGGCACCGTCTACGATCACGTGCTTGTACGGCTCGGGGATCGTGGGAACGTCGTCGAACAGCGACAGGTTCACGGGGTGCATAAAGTATTCGTACTCGACGGCGTACGCCTTGTCAGGCATAGGCACGACGCCAAAATACCCATCTTGGGAGCGGAACACGTACTCCGGAACACCGCCTCGCGTGGTGTCCGTCTCGTCTTCCTGATCGACGTACCGATCCACGTACTCTACATAGGTGATTTTCCGGAGTTTACGCGCTCTTCCCACGTTGAGGCTCGTGTCCCGCTTCACTCGAAACGTGTCGAAGTCTACGTACTTAGCCTCGTCTGCAAACGAGTAGCGTGTCTCCCCGGCAACCAGCGTGATCTCATCCGAGTTGTGGTTGTAGGGCCAGTACAGGTAATACTGATTGATGTCGTGGATCGAGGAGTTGACAGCATCCTTGATGGTTGCGTGAAAGGCTCTCGCAGTTGAAAAGTTCGAACTGGTTAGCTCAGTCTCATTCAAACGCCGAGCAACCTCATTGACGATGTCGAGATAATTGTACGGCATCAGTTACGCTCCCTTACCCGCAGGTTAACCGTACGTTTTGTAACGATTGCTGCGCTAGTTTTTGAAGATGTACTGGTTGTTATTTCGCAGATAAGAACATAGTCTTTGTTCGCAACCCCCCCAGACAACACAATGGTAGCTGTGGTATCTGTTTTTGGAAGACTGTTAACAATCAGTCCCCCCGACGGGTTAGACTCGTCATCAGTTGCGTCCAAGTTTGAGGACGTAGACAGGGCAACAGATTCTTCACCCTTGCTTTTATCCCCTAGATCGTTTGTCAAAACATACCGCCACTCAACAGACGAGATGGTCAGCGTGTCGAGATACCGTGACCAGTCCACAGTGTAGTCCAGTTGTTCATCTGGGTCTTTGTCGGGCCAACGAAGTGCCATCGTTACGCTACCTTTGCTAGTCTTTGAACGGCTTGTGGTATGGATACCGTTCGTGGTTTATCTTCAGGGATAAGTACGACACGCTGCGTGTCCTGCACTACATAGAGAACGTGCTGTGTCGGCTTGCCGACTGCGACCTCTCGCGCGGGTTCTTGGGCGACGAAGGCAACCCGATCTCGTTCGTAGAGGGTTGCGTCAAAGCGGAAGGACCGGAAGCCAACTGCAATTACAGTTGTGGTGCCCGCTACGGATGCCGCGCCCCTGCCAATAGTCTGTGCGGCACCCGCTGTAGTTGCCGTACCGGAGACAGAGAAAACTCCTTGTGCAACTACCTTCGGCGAACCAGCCACGCTTCCGGATGCGGAGACAGTGGCGGATACAGTAGCAAACACAGTCGGCGATGCTGCTACAGATGCAGAGCCAGTTACTGTTGCTTCTCCGTCGAGCAAGGCTCCTGCTGTTCCAGAGACTGTGGCTGCACCCTGTACTGATGCAACGCCTACTAGAACAGCCTGTGCAGTTCCTGCAGTGGTCGCACTGCCGCTTACGCTGCCTACTGCTAGTGTTCGTGCCTTCGGGCTGGCAGATGCAGAGGCGCTTCCAGAGATGCTGACTGCAGCAACATTCAGGATTGTGGCTGCATCAGCCGAGACAGTTGCCGATCCGGAGACAGACGCAGCACCTACGTGCCTCGATGATACTGCGCCAGTTGTAGATGCCGATCCTGCAACACTAGCAGATGCGGCTGCAATTAGCCTTGCTTCAGGAGTCGATACAGTAGCCGAGCCGCCTATCAGAACGTCGCCGTCTAGGAGTCCGCGACCTGTTGCTGTAGAAGTTCCGCTTGCAGTTACAGAGGCACCTGCAGTTGCGATAGTCTGTGCTGTTGCACTTACAGAACCCGAACCTGATACGGATGCAGATGCAAGGTTAACAGTGCTTGGAGTAGCCGTCGCAGACGCAGAACCGGATACAGATGCAGTCGCCTGTTGGATGGCGGCGAACAGCGATGAGAACGCTGCGGTTGCAAATGGACCTGCACCAAAAAACATGATTACTCGCTGCTTCCTCTGTACGTTTGACCGGCTGTTATAGCTGCGTTTACGGCGGTCATGTCCTCGTCTCCCCAGTCTGTAAGTGCTACCATTGCAGAGAGATGATCGACGTTACGTCGGACTCTCTCTTTACGATCCTCTAAAGAACGATCTGCATTTATAGTGCCGTCGATGATCGCATTGATCATCATAACACTGTCACCCATGGCAGCGTAATCGTTTGCTTTTTCTTCGTCAGTCCTAGACATTAATAAATCACTCCGTTGCGCCTTCAAGGGCGGTGACACGAGCGGTCAGGTCGGTGACCTGTGCCTCCAGTGTTTCAATGCGTTCCATTGCCTCTTGCAATGCTTTGACTGCTTTCATGTAGAGGACGCTGTATTTGACTGATTTTGTGGTAGTGCCTTGATCTACACCATCAATCACATCCTGTTTTTCAACAACAAGGCCGCTCATGTTAGCGGCTTCAAGGTCTTGTGCAATTACGCCAATCTGCAAAGGCACATTGTCAGAACCAAGATTAGTTACTGCATCTATGAAACGGAACTTTTTAACCTGTAGGGCCTTGATGTCATCCCATTGAGAGGCGGCATCAACGATGTCTTGCTTTAGTCTCTGGTCAGAAATTTGACCGTAAGAATTGTTTTTGTTTTGTACATCACCGTCGCTTTGCACAAGGAAGGCCAGCTTTGCGAAAGATGATCCAACAGCGCCGCCGTGACTTGTGTAAAGTTTAATGGCGTCAATATCCGCAGTGCCACTGCCGGAGTGAATAATAAGCTGGTCGCCAGATGCGTTCATGCCCCGACGGTTGGTAGCACTTGCTGAACCACTGTGGTCACTGGTGAATATGCTTTCAGCATTGCTTCCGGGGTACTTCATATCCCCCTGACCGTTGATTTGCAAACGAGGATTACCATCACCATCACTGAGGACAATGCGGTTGCTGGATGTGCGGATGTCGAGGCCACCCTCGTTGCCGTTGTAGCCACCGAGTATGGTGTTTTTTGCACCTGTAGTGATTACAGCTCCAGCACTTGATCCTACAAACGTATTGTAAGAGGAACTACTACTTAAACTACTTCCAGCCGCATCGCCTATGCCCGTGTTGTGATCGCCGGGGGCAAGCCCGCCTAGTGCCAAACGTCCGACGGCAACACTGTTTTGTGAGCTTGTGGAGCTATGCAGAGCTTGGGCACCAATCGCAATATTGTCGTCTTGACCAAAGCCAGTAAGCGCCTCACCTGCCTCACGACCTATTAGGATATTGTCGTCGCTGGTAGTAAGATTCTGACCAGTCAAATAACCTATTGTGACATTGTTGTCTCCTGTAGTTATGTCTGCACCGGCAAAATATCCAACGGCTGCGTTCCCTTCTCCAGAGGTCATAACCTGATGATTGAAAGAGCCAACGGCAGTATTATATTCGCCGGTTGTACAGCCGTAGTTGTATGGACCTAAGTAGGTATTCGCTGAACCAGAGGTTACCCTGCTACCCGCACGATTTCCAAAAGCTGCACACGGAAACAAGTAGGTGCTGCTACGCGCCAGCAAGGCTTGGTGACCTACTGCCGTTTCATAGTTATCTGTGTTTACCTTCAGAGCCTCGTAGCCGATTGCTACAGTTTTTTGGGAATAGTTTGTGTCGCCGCCGTTAGCGTCCTGACCAATCGCAATATTATAAACCGCACTGGTCGCGCTGGCTAGAGAGCCATCGTTTGCTCCTGTACCAGCACTTAGGTTTTTGGTTGTGCTATCTTCCGCGAACCCTTCAATGCCTGTAAGATTACTTCCGTCACCGTCAGTCAGGAGGACCGTTCCGGTTGCGTTGGGCAGGGTAATCGTGCGGTCGGCTGTTGGGTCGGCGACTGTTAGCGTGGTTTCAAAGTTATCGCTGGTTGAACCCTCGAATATAAGATTGCCACCAGTTTGAATATTGTACGTCGTAGCGTTTACGGTCGTGCTGTAAAGGTTAGTAAGCCAACCAAATGACCAAGACTGGCTAGAGCTACCTAACTGGGCATTGGTTACACCTGTTACCGGACCAAACATCGATTGGTTCATAAAGTATTTCTGATTATTTAGGAAACTGAAAGTGAGGTAGTCGTCACTCGCCGCTTCTAGATAAGTGTCACCGTCCGCGTCGAGGGTCAGCCTACCCCCGTTCAAGTCATACGCGCCGCTGCTAGAAATCGTGGAGAACGAAAGACCACCAGAGCCGTCTGTTGTGAGGACTTGACCGTTAGTACCGTCAGATGTCGGATAGGAAAGGCCGTTGGCTGTGAAGTTCTGGGCCGTAATGGTCACATTACTGTCTGACTGACCCAACGTCAGAGTACGGCCCGTCAACCCCCGAATCTCACCGTTCTGCTCGAACACGATGTCTACGTTGTTGGTGCCGTCACCGATGTACACGTCAGCAGTAGCGTCACCAAGACCAATGTCACCGCCCGGTGAAGTGATGTTCAAGTTGCCATTGGCGTCCAACTCGATTTTACCGTCAACATTACCGGAATTGTCCTTGAACTCAATCTTGCGACTGGCAGGGGTAATCAGTACATCATCAGACATTATTTAATCCTTCCTCCCAGACGCTTCTTCTGTTGTGTGAACGAGTTGCGAATATCCGGCACAAAGTTAAGGTTTTGCGAAGAGTTCGCGACCCACATGTATTGCTCGTATGGGGTGTCGATACGAATGATTGGGTCTTTGTGATAGAAACCGTAGTCGTCTGCTGAAGTGTTTTGCGCCCAGCAGATATTGACTGTGCAGCCGTAATCACGTGCAGCATAAGTTCCTTCCAGCGTTTCATAAGCACCGATCGATGCCGATGTCGCGGTTGTGTTGTTGCGGTCAGATGAAAAGCGCGTGTTGCCAATCGTCGCGTTCTGCAAACGGTTCTCATTTTGCTGACCTAAGTTCGACTGCAACTGCAACTTTGGGTATTCGCTTGCAGGGGCCGCGTCGAGCTTTACGTCTAGGCTTACTCGCAGTGTGGAGTTTGGCGGCAGGTAGACGGTTGCGCCAAAGCGACCATTACTGACGTTACGTTTCCTGACGGCCCACGCTTGCTCGTCTACGTCCCAAACGCGGCGGGTGGCGTATGCGTACTGAGCAACTAGGTCCAACTCGAAGTCGAACTCTAAGTGCGTCGAGACGTTGTGATAGCCTTTGGTGCCACGCTCCCTAGCGCCTTGGTAGGAAGAACCGGCTTGGTTAGTACCGCCGTGGATGCCCACACCGGAGTTACCAACAACGCCTGACACGGCTTCCTGTGTGCGGCTATAGAGGTGCGTTGCGCCGCCTTCAGCGTAGTGACCGTAGCGTGGTCCTCTGAAGTCGTTACAGTAAAGGCCGTCTATTCCATATCCTACGCCTGAAGATACATTAGAAGCATAGTGAGAGAACGCATCGAGGATATTGTGGTGGATACCGAAGCCAGCCTCATACTCGCCAGTAGTGACACGCAGTCCATAGTACTGCCTGTTGAAGTAGTTGTAGGCAATCTCGTTGTTGTTGCGCTGTCCTTCAGCGCGGCAGCAGAGGTTGCTGCTACGAGATGAAATGCAGTTATAGACGCCGTTTCCGTCATGCCAGTATGGGTGATAGTTATTATAGGCGTTGTGTGCGAAACAGCAGCGCAGCTTTGAATACCGGACTGACCACTGCCACAGTCCGTTGTGGTCTCGTTGCCGTAGAAAGGTAGCGGTCACACCCTCTGTCCACGGCGCTTGGTCGTTGGCCGGGACGGTCTGGGTCATCGTCACGCTTTTCAGTGACGCCTTAGAGTTGAAGTACCCCCGCAACGTCCAGCCGCCATAGTTATTGTTCGACGTGTTGCCGATGTCTTTGAAGTGGACATCCTTCTGGATGTTGATGCGGTTGTAGTTCGAGGTGTAGCTCTCAGAGTAGTAAAAGACGTGGTCGTCTGTACTCGCTCCGCCGATGGTGATGTTGCGGCTTACGCGGGTTACGTAAACTCCACTGAGAACACTGTAAGGCGGGGCAGAACTTAATGTGATGCTATTGCCACTTACGCTCGATACAGTGTGCAGGTAAGATGAATAATCGTTGTAGTAAGCAATTGCACTTTCCCACGGTGATGCAATCCAAATGATGTCGCCAGCCGAGAACTGAGTAGCGTCAGCAACAGTAATTGTCGTGCCTGTGCCACTAGCTGTGGTGGTCACGGTAGCAACCTTGCGAACCTTGTCACCGGATGCGTGGGGCTTTTCCGTACCCGTAAGGTAGACCGTTGCGCCAGTCGGGTTACCAGTAATGCTAACACTCAAAGTAATTTCGTTTAAGGCGTAATTAATATCCGTAATCTTACCTGTGGTCCTGTTAGACCCCGTGCCGACAATGACATACTGACCCTTACGAAACTTCTTGGCGTTGCTCACCGTAAGGGTTGAGCCAGAATAGCTCGAAACCGTAACATCATCTGGTCCCACGAAATGACGGAAGTAGACTGTGTTTGAGGAAATGTCGTGGACGACAAAGCCTTCATCCCGCATAGACGTTGCGTTGTTGGTGCCGCTAGTCTGCGCGGTGCTGTTGTCAAAGACCGCGAACCATTCCCCGACTGCGAAATCAGACGCATCCGTAAACGACAGGCTGGTGGCATTTTCAGTAGGGGCAGATGCCAGTGTTGTAGATGGCATCCCGTCCGCACCCTCAAGGATAAGGCTGGCCTCATCTTCATTCTCATGCCAGAGGCCGTGGGCTTCACCAGAAGTACCCTTAATCTTCATGTCGAAGGTACATGCGCCATTATTGTCATTGATGTGTAACAGACCACCGCCCTTGATGTAAAGCCGCCCGTTCATGCGAAGCTCGGTGTTCGCAGATGTATCGTTTTTCAGGACGCCATAGACGTAGCTGTCATGGTAGCCATTAGTGGGCTGAGTGATGCCGCTGTCGATGGTGACTGTATGGCCGGACGATACGTTGAACGCATCACCGTCAGCCGGTGGACCGGAGCCACCCCACGTTGCAGAGGCGCTGAAGTTGCCGCTTTGACTACTCGTGTACGTCGCCAATGTCTTGCTCCAGTGGAATATCTGCTACGACATGAACAATCAGCCTGTCACCGTCACGCTCAACCTCAACGGTCTCTGCATCAGCCTCGCTGTCCAGAACGGTAGGCGTGTCGTCAGCCGCAATCTCAAACTTGATTCGCATATTCAACCTCTAGCTTGGCAACGTCGATACGCTCTGCCATGACCATGTAGAAACAGTCCACGTTTCGTGAACAAATCTTCACTTCTTGCAAGCTCACCTCTTCGACCCACAGGTCTTGCGACTTGCCAATCGCGGTAAGCTGTACGGTGATGCTGTCCTCATCAACCAGCCCTGCCCAATACTCTGGTAGTTCGATTACGGACGAGCCAGTCAGTCTACCACGAACATAGACGCCGTTCTCCGGTCCCTCCAAAGAGCCGTAGCGCAGACGCATACCGTCTTGGGTGGGGTGGGGAATGTCAAAGGACTTGGTGGTTGCGGAAAGAAGACCGGTGACGGTTACGCCGGTAGCGGTTGTCTCCAACTTCTTACTGTCATTGTGATAAAGTTCACACGCGCCGTCAGGAATGAACCTCGCCATCTTTTCAGTGGCGTTTACTTTAGTGATAATTACGCCGTGCGTAGTTTCATTACTTTGCAGGTATAAAGGTCTTGCAGCAGTTGCCGCCGTGTCCCTGATTACACTCGCCGTACCAGAGTGGAACATAACCAAGTCGGCATCATCGCCAAACGTGGCGTTTGCACTATCTGGAAAGTTAATGTCGTTTCCGTTGGTGTCGAGGTCGCCTCCAAGCTGGGGGGTGGTGTCGTCAACCAAATCCTGCATAGCAGAGTCAGCAGTAGTTCCCTGCGCCGCAGTAGCGTAATCAGCGGGGTCGAATGACTTCACGTCAGCAAGGTTTGTCACCTCACTGTCCATCAACGCACCAGCGGCGGTGACATTGGCGGTGTCGGTTACATCAGCGGACGCCTCTATGCCGTCGAGTTTTGTGCCGTCAGTAGCAAGATCACGGCCATCAACTGTGCCAGATACGGTGATGCTTCCTGTCACATCAAGTGCGCTGGCAGGGGTGCTGTTAGCAATGCCAACACGGTTGTTCCCCGCGTCAACAAAAATCATATGAGTGTTGTTGTCGCTTTCTACGCGAAAGCTCACAAAAGAATATCCACTCTCGTTGAAAACGACTTCTGTAGGAAGACATTGGAACTTGTTTACGTTGCCTGTGACGATCCGAAACTGGTCCGTAGAGTTAAACTCCAAGTAGGTGTTGGTATCATCGTCGTGGAAAATACGGTCTCGCACACCGATTTGTTCCACTTCTGTGATGTTATTACCCTGTGCGTCGAGAGTTCCGCCAAGCTGCGGGGTGGTGTCGTCAGACAAATTCTGCATAGCGGAGTCTGCGGTAGACCCCTGCGCCGCAGTGGCGTAGTCAGATGAATCGAATGCCTTTACCTGTGCGAGGTTAGTAACCTCACTGTCCATGAGTGCGCCAGCAGCAGTGACGTTGGCAGTATCGGTTACATCAGCAGATGCCTCGATGCCGTCGAGTTTTGTACCATCTGTAGCAAGGTCGCGGCCATCAATCGTGCCGGGAATGGAGATGTTCCCACTCCCATCGAGGAACACCGCCTTCTCTGCTGGCTGCGTGACAAAAATGTCCCGCGAACCTGCCGACCAATTGACTGCCGCATCGCTGTTGCTCGACTGTAAGATTGTCGTACGCGCAAGGGTCGTACCCGAAGCGGTGTACGTACCGATGCCCACCTCAAAGTCCGTGCCGTCCGTACAACAGTAGTACGTCGTATTGCCATCCCCGACAGCAGAAAACGACTCGAACCCAGTCTCGGCACCAGCAAGTGTGTACGTGCCAGTTCCGGTGGTCGTAGTCGTTTCTTTTACGCGATCAGCAACAACGAGGGCCACAGTTTAAGCCTCAGTAATAGTGATGCTATCTGCGGCAAAACGAAGGGTGTCGCCGTCCTCAATAAGCTTGTCTTCTGATAGTTCGCCGTAATAAAGTAGATTATCAGGAGACCCGCCCGCAGTTGAACCATCGTGCAACCCGAAGTGGGTTACGGTTCCCCAGTTACCCCCCGATGCTGTAAAGTCTTTTGCAACTGTCGGGCCTGTCGCAGAACCCGCGCCACTAGAAGCAGCGTTAAACGACACAGCCTGACGAGCGTATCCGTTGCCAGAAAGCTCCGTGCCGCTGTCGTCTTCTGCAGGGTTGGTCGTGTAGAGTGAAAGATAGACAGTCGGGGAAGTCATTGCCGACGTACCTAACACGTGGTCCAAGACCGCCTTCTCCAAGTAGTTAGATTTTGCAGACATAGTTTACTCCCTTATGTCTTGTTTGGGTCGAAAAACTCTTCGACGCTTACCGTAGCAACTAATTCATTAGCAGTTCCTGCTGCCACAATTAGCTTGTCGCCCGTGTGAAGATACAACGGCTTATCCACAGTAAATACGGATTCCATACCTTTTCCTGCAACAGCGTGGGTATCGAGAATAGTATGGGTTGTATCATCATCAGAGTGATAAAACTTCAGTGTATAGCTTACGTTACTGCTGTTGTTGTTGCTAATAAAGAAATGTTCGACGTGAGAAGAAAAGTTCGCGGGTACCGTGTAAACATCCGTATCCGCAGTTGTTGTTAGCGAAACAGATTCCGTATAGTATTTAGAAGCGCGATCAACTATAGGCATCAGCGTACCTTCCTGTACGAGCGAGTCTTCTTCGCTATCTTCTTGGGCTGCTTCGAAACCTGTTTACCGGCCTTCGTGGCTTTACGCTTTGCGCGAGTCGTAGCAGCGTATTCTTTCGCGGAGAGTGCCTTAATGGCCTTTTCCGGTAGATATCGCTCCCCGGTTGCTTTTGGACCCTGTGTGGACGGCTTGCCACTGCGTGTGCGCCACTTTTGCTTAGTCCACGCTGTCAAAGAGCGTTGGCTCTTCTTCTTCGCCATAATCTTCGAGTTCCCACTCTATGAGTTGTATCTCTTGTAACTTGCGGTCTGCTACGGACCACTTGTGCAGGGCATCATCGATATCTTCCATGATGTCGGAGGTTTTGAACGTCTCCCGTGCAGACACCTTGAGAGATTCGTACTTGTGCTTGAGGGCTTCGATTATCATGCGGTCCATGCGACTCTCCGTAAATAACCCTATTATAGCACAGTTACCTAGAGTTTACAAGAAAAAAACTAGAGGCGTCCCTGTGCGTGGAGAGCGAGAGCAACGACACAGCCAAGAACCGCCAAACCTACGACAAAAAACAATGTGACGATAGCTATGTCTAACATCTGCTTACGCTTGCGGGCCGCTTCTTCTTCGGCTTCCCGTCGTGCAACCCGTGCTTTGGCCTGAAACTTTTGCCAGTCGCCCCACAAACCCGGACGACCCGCGTAAATCATGATAGTCTTTAGCTGCTCTTCTTGCTCTCGAATCTGTTCGAGGGCCATAAACTCTTCGAGGTCGGAGCCGTTGCCCTTCTTTTGTGCCTTTTTCTGTAGGTCTTCTTTGGCCCCGACGAAGCTTGCAATCGCGCTACCGGCAGCAGCAATATCCTTGCCGTTCTGAACAGCGGTCTTGATTACGGCGAATGCAGCATTGGCAGCAGCGAGTTCAGCAAGCATCTCAGTACACCTTCGTATCTTTATCGACCAGTTTGGGTAGGCAGTACGCCGTAACCTCGTTTCCTTGTTTGTGGAGTTTTTGTGCGTACCACACGCATTCATTTAGGTCGCGAAAATACATGTCGTTGCTGACTC
>Ga0255781_10000126_pt1 | contig 56989 bp, 72 predicted proteins | sample 101ome_21_FD_179979 | JGI IMG/M metagenome (GOLD analysis project Ga0255781, IMG submission 179979) | Coastal salt marsh microbial communities from the Groves Creek Marsh, Skidaway Island, Georgia - 101413BT metaG (version 2) | ecosystem: Environmental > Aquatic > Marine > Intertidal zone >... | reverse complement strand
TAAAGCACCAGGTCCAGAAGGTTTACGTCGGTCGCTCGACAAAATCGAACACCTACTTCAAGGTATTGTACTTGACTCCAAAGAACCAGTAGCAATTAAACCGATTAACGCATATGATATTTGTATGCACGCAGCAGACGCAGTACTCTCTGGCGGTGTAAGACGTTCAGCAACTATCTGTCTCTTCTCACCAGATGATGAAGAAATGATGAATGCAAAAACCGGTAACTGGTTTATGGATAATCCCCAGCGCGGTAGATCAAACAACTCTGCCGTTATTGTAAGAGATAAAACAACTGCTGAACAGTTTGGCAAGATTATGGAATCTGTTAAACAGTTTGGCGAACCAGGTTTTGTCTTTGTTGAATCAACTGAGCATACAACCAATCCATGTGTTGAAATTGGTATGTATCCTAAACTTGGTAAGAAATCAGGTTGGCAAGGTTGTAACTTGACAGAAATTAATGGGGGTATGTGCAATACCGAGGAAGACTTCTATCAGGCCTGTAGAGCAGCGTCTATCCTTGGTACACTCCAGGCAGGGTACACTGACTTCAAATTTCTCTCGGATACTTCTAAGAAGATCTTCGATCGAGAAGCCCTGCTTGGAGTTTCTATTACTGGATGGATGAACAATCCTGGTATTTTGTTCAATGATAAGATCCTTGAAAAGGGAGCAAAGATTGTTAAAGAAGTTAATAAAGAATTGGCAGCTATCTTGGGCATCAATCCTGCTGCTCGTACTACTTGTGTTAAGCCTAGTGGCAATGCATCAGTACTCCTCCAAACTGCTTCAGGTATACACGCAGAACATTCTCCCATGTATATCCGCAACGTGCAGATGAATAAAGAATCTGAAATTACACAAGCAATTATAAATTCAAATCCTTATATGGTTGAAGAATCTGTATGGTCAGCAGGTGGTACAGACGTTGTTGTTTCGTTCCCAATTATACCACATAAAGAATCAATTTACAAAGATGATCTCATTGGTGTCAAACATCTTGAGCTTGTAGCGAAGGCACAAAAACACTGGGTCAATTCTGGTACAAATGAAGATCTTTGTGCAGATAAAGGTATTCGCCATAACGTATCAAATACAATTATTGTAGATGATTGGGACGAAGTAGAAAAATACGTATTTGAAAATAGGCATTCGTTTGCAGGTATTTCTTTCCTTTCAATGTCTGGCGATAAAGATTATAACCAAGCACCAAATACAGCAGTTATTACAGCAAAAGATATGGTAAAACAATATGATACCGCTGCAGTCTTTGCATCAGGTATGGTAGTTGATGCTCTCAAGTGTTTCGATAATCTATGGACTGCCTGCTCAACAGCAAGAGGCTTTGGTGAAGACCTATCTTTGGAATCATCAGATAACGCAATGAAACAAGATTGGGTTCGTAGGTTCAATAACTTTGCTGATAATTATTTAGGTGGTGATTCGGTCAAAGCTGAACACTGTTTAAAAGATGCATTCCTCCTACACAAATGGAATAAGATCCAAAAGAATCTCAAACCAATCGAATGGAAAAACGATTTAACAGCAAAGAAATATGTAGATGTCGACACGCTCGGAGCGGCTGCGTGTGCGGGCGGAGCGTGTGAAATCGACTTCTAATGTTCCTTCGCCTTGTATACAGGTTTGTACTATAAATAACGGAAAGTGTATTGGTTGCAATAGAACCCAGGACGAAATACGTGAATGGTTTTACGCAACCGATACGCGTAAGTTAGAAATACTAGAAAGGTTATCGAATGGATGAATTCGAAATAGACTGTGATATATGCGGTATGGAAAGTATCATACATGCATATGATCCACCGGATTTTTGTCCGATGTGCGGTCGTAGAGCTTTACCTGTACTCAAGAACCGAGATATCGAAGAGGACTTTTTAGAAGACGAATAAATACCTTTATGACATGGTATTATAAAAATAGTGAATTTGATTCTCCTGGTGAATATCAAGGGTTTGTATATCGTATAAAAGAACTTGATACAGGTAAAATGTATATTGGTAAAAAGAATTTCTGGAAACCGAAAATACTTCCTGTAACCAAAACTCGTAAAAGAAGAAAAAGAACTATAGTAGAATCCGATTGGAAAAAATATTATGGTTCGAACGCGCGCGTCAAAGAACTTCTTGAGTCCAAAGGTGAAGCTGGATTTAAACGTGAGATATTACATCTTTGTAAGACAAAAGGTGAAATGTCTTATATGGAAGCAAAGCTACAATTTACATTTGATGTACTCCTTTCCGATCAGTACTATAATGAATTTATTGGTTGTAAAATACATTCAAATCACGTAAAACATTTAAAAGAGTCATTTTAGGGGTTTACATTCCTGGAATCCTATGGTATAATTATAGCACAATAGGAAAAGAGGAGATATACCTATGACCCATACAATCCAACTTGACATCGCAGCCGGTTGCCCATTCGAAGAAATTATCAAAGATACACTTAAGTTTGACATTGCCGCCAAACTTATAACACTCATTGGTCCTGGCGGCGGAAACTCAATTTATGAATTCTACGGAACATTTGAAAACCTACTTCAGTTCTGTAAGACCTACGACTTTCCAGAAGAATACATCGAACCAGTAAAGGCCTAATTATGATACTTGTTGACTTCAGTGGCATCTGTCTTGCCACTATTCTTATTAACAAAGAGAATGACGAACGTATGATTCGTCATATGACTCTTAATTCTCTTCGTATGTACAACCAAAAGTTCAAAGAGAATTATGGTCAAATGGTTCTTGCATGCGATGGTCCAAACAATTGGCGTAAAGAATACTTTCCCCAGTACAAAGGGAATCGTAGGAAAAGCCGTGAACAGTCTACGTTTGATTGGAATGAAGCTTTCCGTATTCTGAATAGCCTACGTGAGGAGATACGTGATAACTTCCCATACAAGGTTATCCATATGGATGGATGTGAAGCAGACGACATTATTGGTACACTTGTAGAAAATAGTCAAGAGTTCGGTAACTTCGAACCAATTATGATTGTATCTGCAGATGGTGACTTTAAACAATTACAAAAGTACGACAATGTAAGTCAGTGGTCACCACTTACAAAAAAGCTTGTTGAAGAAGGTCATCCCCGTCAAAACCTCAAGCTTAAGATTCTACAGGGCGACACTGGCGATGGCGTACCAAACGTATTGTCTGACGATGATACACTTATTGAAGGTCGTAGACAAAATCCTCTTTCAAAGAAAAAGAAAGAAGCTATTCTCGAAGATCTAAGCGATGGTGAATTACTCTATGCTGCATCTTGGTATCGTAATTATTGTCGCAATGAAACCCTAATCGATTTATCAAAAACCCCAAGTTCTCTAAAACAAAATATTATAAATAATTTTATGGAACAAGATCCATGGGGTAACAAAGGCAAAGTATTCCCATACCTTGTATCAAAGAAAATGAATCGCTTAATTGAAAGCGTAACGGAGTTTATTTAATGGTGAAACTAGTTCATGAAGTATTAACTGAAGTTGGTTCTAGAAAAAAGAAAACAGATAGGATTCAAATTCTTAAAGAAAATGAATCCTGGGCATTAAAAGATATTATCCGTGGTTCAATGGATAGTACCCTTGTATGGAATCTTCCTGGTGGAGATCCTCCATATACACCATGTGAAGATCATAATGCCCCAACAAATCTACTTAGAGAACATAAAAAGTTTAGATATTTTGTCAAAGGCGGTCCAGGTGACAAAATGAATGCGCCGAAAAGAGAAAATATCTTTATTGGTTTGATAGAGGGTATACATCCTTCGGATGCTAAACTCGTAGTTGATATGATAAACGGTCGGGTTCCGAAAGGACTTACAAGAGAAATTGTACAGGAGGCTTTCCCTGGACTTCTCAAGGACTAATTGGATCCCAAATTCTTTTAACCCTAACACTAACTTGAGTGTACTATCTATAGTACGCTCTTTTTTTTGGAGTAACGTACAAATGGTATTAGCCCAGCTTGAAAGACTAAAAAAAGATTCGAGAGAACTTGAGATTTATGCACGTAAATTAGAAAAGAAAGGTAACTTTGAAAGAATGAAAAAAATTCTTCGAAAACAAGATTTCTTGAATCAGCGAATAGCTGAGGTACAATATTCAACTTAAAATAAAAAATAGGGAGTTTACAAACCTCTGCTTTTTCGATATAATATTCTAAATATTAGAAAAGGCAGAGGTTACTACATTATGAATATTTTTATCCTATCTTTAGATCCTGTCGAAGCTGCACAGATGCAGTGCGACAAGCACGTTCCTAAAATGCTCGTAGAATCCGGTCAGATGCTATCTACAGTACATCGTGTACTAGATGGTAAGCTTACACGTAGGCCGTCTAAATCTGGTAAGACAATGGTTAAATACTGGGATCTCTACGAAGGTGCAGATGATCTCGAAGCAGAATTGCTGTACTATAAAGCAGTTCATGTTGGTCATCCTTGTACAAAGTGGACTATGGAATCAGATGAAAATTACCGTTGGCACTGGGAGCATATGAAAGCACTTGCTAACGAGTATACATACAGATATGGTAAAATTCATAAGACTGAAAGAGAATTACTTTGGCAAATACAATCTCCACCACGTAATATTCCAAAAGGTCCTATGACCCCATTTAAGCTTGCTATGAAAGCAAATCCAGAATGTATGTTCGACGATCCGGTTAAATCGTATCGTGCATTCTACCAAACAAAACAATATCGCTTCCCTATGGTATGGACAAAGCGACCAGTCCCGGAGTGGTTCCAATATGCCGACGTACACGCTGCATAATAAGAAAACAAATGAAACTTGGCAAGTACTTTGTCCTTATAATGAGGTAAAGGAAAAGCTAAACGATGATGTTGAACTTGTATTATCAACACCTAAATTTGTATCAAGTGTTGGTAATTTACATAGTAAAGTTCCTGATGGTTTTAAAGATAAATTGAATCAGATTAAAAAAGGTTCAGGTGAAGGTAATACTATTAAGACATGAGCAAGCAACACGCAATTAAAATAGATGAGCTGTATCAATATGAACCTCTTACAGAAAATCAGAAGAAAGCTTACAACTCTTGGGACGACGGCGATCATTTGTGCCTTACTGGGACAGCCGGTACCGGAAAGACTTTCATTGCTCTCTATTTGGCTTTGGAATCAGTCTTGGAGAAGCAAGTCCCCTATCATAAGATTACAGTCGTCCGATCAGTAGTTCCAACAAGAGACATGGGATATCTTCCTGGTACAAAGGAAGAAAAACAAGAAGTATTTGAAACGCCATATAAAAATATTATGGTTGAACTTCTTGGTGACGATGCTCCATATCGTAGGTTGGTACATAATCACCAGCTTGAATTTATTACTACTTCCTACATCCGTGGAATGACTATAGATAATAGTATTATTATCGTTGATGAAATGCAGAATTTAAATTTCCATGAACTTGATTCTGTAATTACAAGAGTTGGTCAAAACTGTCGTTTAATCTTTTGCGGTGATTACCACCAGTCTGATTTTAAAGAAGGCGGTGAACGTGAAGGCGTTATGAAGTTTATGCGTATTATTGAATCAATGAAAGATTTTACAATTGTAAACTTTGGTTGGGAAGATATCGTTCGTTCGGACTTTGTAAGAGATTATATTATGGCAAAGGAAATGTTAGGAATTAAATAGTGGAGTTTATTCATGAAACAGTCCATCTTGATTATGAAGATCTTATGGCAGAAACTACTTCTCGAGGCAGAATTTATTCTACTCCTGATGGGACTCAGTATCCTAGTATTACTACGGTACTTAGCATATTAAATGAAGAATCTCTTGCCGCTTGGCGTAAACGTGTAGGTGATGCTGAAGCTAATAAAATAGGGAATCGTGCTGCAGCTCGTGGTACACAGGTACATAACATAATTGAAAAGTATTTGCTCAATGAAGATATTACAGACTTTTTACCGCATGTCCGACAAAGCCTCGCGTCGCTTCGTCCTCTACTTGATGAACATATTACTACGATATATGGTCTTGAGGTACCTCTTTATAGCCGTTATCTTGGGTTGGCTGGTCGGTGTGATTGCATCGCTTTATTCGATGGCGTTCCCTCTATTATAGATTTCAAGACATCCCGACGGCCAAAAAAGCACGACAAGATACCAAACTACTTTGCACAAATGGCAGGATATGCTGTGATGTGGGAAGAACGTACAGGTATGCCAATTACAAATACAGTTATTATAATGGATGTTGACGATCACGAACCAATTATATTCCGCGAACATAGAGACAATCATATACAGCTTTTGATTGACACGAAAAAAGAATATGACAGAAGACAGCTTTTCGGACACTAAGTTTAGAGATAAAGCTCGCGTATTCTGGATGGTTAAAGGCTATCTCCCAGATCCAAAAACTATTGAAAGTGCATATCCTGGATACTTGAAAAGGCTATGGTGGAATGAAGAAGCTTATCTACGAGCCGATGGCTTTGAAGAAGCATATGAAAAAAAATTCAAATAAAACTAAATTAGGGGGTTTACAAAGCTGGGAAGCTATGATACAATAGTAGTATAATTAAAAAGAGGAGAAAATCAATGATCAAAGTTTACCAGGTCCAGGATCAAGAGGCAATCTTTCCAAAGACTACATTCACCTACGGTATGGGTGATATTGGTTGGGACCCGCTTGTAGACGACAACTTTTCCAAATACGATCACGTAGCTAACATTGCTACCGACGATCTTAGCACAGCCTATAGGATTGGAAACATCGGTCCTGAAGGCGACATCAATCGGAAGGCTTCAATGCACAGCATTTCAGTTGGTGATATCCTCGAAAAAGAAAACGGCGAACGTTACATCGTCGCTCGTTCAGGTTTTGATAAGCTGGAGGTAGCATAATGCAGTACGAACTATTCCAAAGTAACTGGGCAGTTAATTCCGGATTCGAAGAGCTTAGGGAAAAACTAAACGATCTTGTTCCACTTCATGGTCGGTGCGAATTCTCCCAGTCAAAGAATAAACACCTAGATCGTTTTAGACGTGCACAAAATCTTTTGTACGACCTTTTCAATAACGGTCTTGGTAATCGTAGACAAGAATTTCGAAAGTTCTTTGGTTATGCTCCTATCTCTGCCCGCTATAGCGGAATATCTAGATCTCGTTGGGAAGAGATCGAAGCAGAGTTCGAGCCTATCTTTACCAACATTATGCAAGATGCTGCAAGAGAGCAAGGAGTTATAATATGAGTGTTATCTACTTAGATATGGATGGAGTCATTGCAGACTTCTTTGGAGGTATTGAAGATCTGTTTAAGGTTGATCATTGGAAATCGATTAAGGTTAAAGAAAGGATTATTGTTGACCTACGGCATACGGATTTCTTTTTCACCCTCGACACCTTCCCGAATACACTCGATCTGATAAATCATGTTCAAGATGTAGCTCGAGAAAATGAATTACGTTGGGGTATTTGTTCTTCGCCATTACGTGGAGATGAACACAATTCAGCATATTGGAAAAGACGCTGGTTAGAATGTAATCTCTTTGTACCACCTGATCTTGGTGATATGATCTTTACTTCTAATAAACACAAATACGTAAAAGATCCTGTCGATAATCGACCTAACATTTTGATTGACGATAAGCCTGAAAACATTGAAAGGTTTAACGAAGCTGGAGGTATTGGTATTCGCTTCCAGGCCAATCAAGATGATCTTGAAGAATACCTTTACGTCCAACTGGAGGAAGCAATTGCCAGAGTTCTTTCAATTCCTAAATCTTCGAGCTGAATTCGAAGAAATTACCAAAAACTTTAATATGAACGGTCACGAAGGAAGTGATATAAATACACTTGAGTGGTTCGTGGAGAACGGTCATAGATCAAACTCGCTTCGGAATGGTTTTAGTTATGCATTGCAAATTGCAGAAACAATCGTAACGGAGCATGGAGAATGGCAGAAGAAACAAAAACTATCGACGCAGCAGCAGTTGATGGAATAGATACTAATGGTGACGGTCACATCTCAAAAGAAGAGATGGAGATGCATTTGGAATTTAAAAGAAAAGCTTTAGAAGATCAAGATGCGCAAAGAGATGCTATTCGAAAGATGGCATGGTTTGCTTTGTTTGGGCTTCTACTTTATCCTATTGGAATCTTTTTAACATCAGCACTTGGTTTAGATACAGCAGCAAATTTAATTGCTGATATCGCACCTACATACTTTGCATCTATTGCAGTATTAGTCTCAGCATTCTTTGGAGCAGATGCTATCGCTAAAAAGAAGTGATATATAATATAAAGTGAGTAATTATGAAAAGATTGATTTATCAAGTATACGTTGGACGACGTTCTAAATTATATGATCATTGTGTAGATTCAGTAGATGATTATTGCAAAGAACACAATATCGATCATGTCGTCCAACGAACCCCTATCCTTCGAATTAAGCCAGATGTTTTTTCTACGAACCGTAGCAGAGAATCGTATGAAAAACATGGTGGATATCTACCTATCTTTGAAAAAGAAAATGCGTTCACATACTGGCCAAAATATGATCAGATTGCTATCATCGATGCTGATATTTGGATTCGCCCCGGATCTCCTAATATTTTCGACGAACTAACTTCAGAATATGATTTCGGTGGAGTCGTTGAACGTGAGATGCCTATCACAGAACAGTATCGTAAAAAGATCCACAATTATTCCCGTATGCAATATGGTTCTATCCGTCTTGATTGGAAATGGGATAATCGTGGTGGTGAGTTCTTTAACATGGGTATGATGCTTATGAATAAAAAAATGTCAAGGTATCTGAATGGACAAACACCTCAACAGTTTTTACGTCGTAATGAATTTAAAGCATTTGTAGATGGAATGGGACCATGGAAATGGTCAACTGATCAAACACTTCTTAACACTTGGGTTAAACAAGAAAAGATGATTGTAAAGCATCTTGATTGGAAGTGGAACGGTTTATTTAAAGGAATCAAAGACGAAAAGATAAGAGAAGCATACTTTGTACATTTTTTCCTAAAAGATAAACTTCCTAATCGCGGTGAGAATGTAGAAGAATTAATGAAGATGGTAAGATGAAACATATTGCACTGAGGTCAAAAAGTATTCGTAAAGGTGACAGACCGTATACAACCCCTGGATTAGGTGATAGGGTTCATTCAGCAACTTGTGCATATCTTTACGCAAAGAAACATAACACTCCTGTCACTTTACATATTACGGATGACAAGTGGAGTGTAGCTGGTGGTGAGTTATCACAGGTAAAAAAAGATTCATGGAAAGAGATTACTAACCTTTTTCCTGATGGATTGATTACAGTAAAACCATGGCCAGTTGGTAGATGGCCTAAAGATAATTTAAAAGAAGATGACTGGTTGAAATATCTTAAGGATAATGGAGTTGATGCTGAAATTTTCTATTACAAAGATTTTATTAAGATGCATCCTAATGAAACTGTAGTTCCTTTAGAAATTTCACAATATTTTAAAACTCCTGCTCTCTTACCACCTATAGAAAAAGATATAAAACTTCCAGAAAAATTTGTTACGTTTCAATTTGATGCAACTGAAGCAGGTCGTGGATTTTCTGATATTATGTTAAATGGATTGATGAATAGATACGAGTCAGCAGGTTATAAAATATTAGTAGTTGGTGGCGCTTCTAAAGATAAAAGGTTTAGTGGTCCTGGGTGTTTACAGAATGTTGGATATGCAATGAGTAAAGCATCATATCATGTTGGCACGGATTCTGGATTCTTACATATGGCAATGCTCTATATGCCATACAATAAAATACACATACATAATCAAGGATACAAATCCCATCACTTATTCAGAGCAGTGAAACTTGGTGCTAAATTAAATCCATTAGGAGTTAAGTAGTGAAGAATATTATTCTACAACATTTTGACGGTAAACTCGGTGAACTAGAAGAACTTTCTGTTAAAAATATTTCTCAGTATGCAGAGTCAATCAATGCCGAATATAGACTGATCAGAGGTAAACCATTTAGAGATCACTTGACACCAGCTTGTCAAAAAGTCTATATGATTGATGAAGAATTTGATGAATACGATAAAGTCTGTATGGTTGACATTGATATGTTTACTCCTCTCAAAATGAAAGAAAATATTTTTGAACATAATGGTATTGGACTTTATGAAGAAATTCAGAAGAAACTGCATCGTCGACTCGCGAATGACTATAGTGTTATAGCAAGTATGGGTAAACCATATTGGGGTGGCGCTATTTATAATATGGATCGTAATGTGAGACAGAAACTTAGAAGTGCTTTGGGTGGTGATGAAACTTGGATGGAAAAATATAATAAAAAATATAATTTTGAAGATGAAGGTATTTTCCATACTCTGAGTGTATTGTCTTCTATCCGTATCCCTGAAAGTGAGAGATATCTCGACAGGAGATGGTGTCAGTGTTCTTTTCTTCCTAGTCCCCAAAAGGCATATTTCATTCACGTTAGAGAAAAAGTAACTCCTCGTGGTCCTTTGCAAGAGAAGATAAAAAATTATAAACTTCTTAAAAATAATGGCATAGTATCATGACCTTGTGGGAAAAAATGTTAGTAGAGATTCAATCTGAATTTCGAAATAAAGAAAATTTCTTGCAACATAAAATGATTTCTAGAACGATTAGTCCTAATGATGAAATCAATACTCGAAATCATTTAAATTACGTTAAAAAAAGCAAATATTTTTTAAATAATATTCTACCGAAAGTTCGTGATTCAAAAGTTGGTGGTCCGAGAATAACCGAAGGATATAGTCAAGGAACTGCTCAACATTGTCATTATCTAATGGTTATGCTAGATCATCTAGGTTTAAAAATTACAGACTTTGATCATATATCTGATATCGGTGGTGGATATGGTAATTTCTATAGAATGGCAAGGTTGTTAGGATATAAAGGGAATTTTGATATAGCTGATTTCCCAATCATGCACGAAATACAAGAATACTATATAAGTCAACATAACCTTGACCTTCCAAATTTTATTGATATAAAAGATTTAAATCCGATTAGTAAAAGTATTCTTTTTGGATTTCACAGTATTAATGAAATGCCTCTTTCTGATAGAAGGATACTTGAGAAAAAATATTCGCTTTACGATCATGTGATGATACTTTATAATGATAAATTTGACGGTATTGATAATATGGCATATTTCAGAAATTTAAAAGAACGAATGAGTAAAGAGTTTAAAGTGGATATAATTCAGGCACCGTTGAAACCTAATGGCGCTTTTCTTATAGGTTCTAAAAAAGGAATATAAGTTTTGGAAACAAGAAACCCGATTGATATATTAACATATAAAAGGTTTGATGCTGTTGTCAAATACCTGTATGCATCTAATTTATCAAGTGATTATTATAAAAACGCATACAAAGAACACATCAGAGTTTGGAATAATTTCTATGAAGGAAGTCCAAGAAAAAATGGATTTGAAGACTTTGATAATTCATTTAAATCAATCATTGAGAATGTTGTTGATGAACCAGTTCCAATAAATCAAAAGGGGCATATTGTAAATGGTTCTCATAGATTAGCAGCTGCATTATATCATCAAAGGCCGATTAATGTTAGAGATACTAATCCAGATGAAAATTATCCTATTAAGTGTGACTATAAATTCTTTAGCAAAAAAGGTTTACCATCGCATATCCTAAAAAGGACAGCTTTAGAATACGCAAAACTTAAATCTAATACACATGTTGTTTGTTTATTCCCCATCGCTCATACTCGTATAAAAGAAGTAATGGATATAATCAATCAATATGCTAATGTCTTTTATCATTCATCTCAAAATTTAAATTCGGTGGGTCAACTTGGATTAATGAAAGAAATATATCTTAAAGATGGTTGGGCAAATGAAAAGGGGATAAAAAGAAAAAGTGATCAGTGTTTTATGGGAAACACTAAAGTAACTTTTCTGTTAATAGATGCAAAAGATCTTCAAACCGTAAAAGAAATGAAAAACAAAGTGAGAGCATTATTTAATGTAGGTAATCACTCTGTTCATATCAATGATACTCATGAAGAAACTATTAGAATATGTAAAACTGTTTTCAATGATAATAGCATACATTTCCTTAATAATAGAAAAAATACTTTATTCCCTAATTACAAAAAACTTATGAATGCTATGAAGCCAGATGATAATACAGTAATTACTGGTTCAACTATATTATCATTGTATGGATTAAGAGATTGCAAAGATATAGATCTGATTTATTATAAAGATGCACCAAATGATTCTCATAATCAATATTTGAAAACTCATTATAAATTAACTCTAGATCAAATTGTTAATGATCCTCGTTATCACTTATATTATAATGGATTTAAATATGTTTCTCTAGATGTAATAAAGAATATGAAGAAAATAAGAAATGAACCAAAAGATATTGTCGATGTAAAATTAATAGAGAAAATTAAAACTTAAAATGAAAAATTTAATTTATCAGGTTTGGGCAGGAGAAATGAGACCTGCCTGTAAATATAGTGAAAAGCTATTTAGAGAATATGCGGAACGTGTAGGTGCAGATTACAGACTCGACCTGAGTCCTAATATCGCTGGAAAACATGTTCCTGGAAAAGATGGTATGTACTTTGAGTGGTTAAATCCTATGCTAGATGATTCATTTCTTGAATACGATAAAGTATGTGTAATTGACCTAGATGTGTTTCCTGTTCAAAACCTGAATAAAAATATTTTTGAGGAACCTATTAAAGACTTTGGTATTTGCACTGAACCCTTTCAAGGAAAGTATAGAGAGAGTGTAACCATTGGAGGTAGTATTAATAAATCGAACGATGAGCGTTGGGCTCGAGCAGTTAAATCAAAATATGGTGCAACTATGCCTCGCGATGACAATGGACACCTCAAAGTATATAACGCTGGTATGGTAATGTTTACTAAGAAAGGTATGCAACTTGCTCGAGAAAAGTTTGTCCCATTCAAAGAATATATGGATTACATTAGATCCTGTGGTTTAGGTAGATTTTATAGTGTGGATCAAAATTATTTTCATGCCATGATGGTAGCACATAGTGAGTATACTGAGATGGATAATGGTTGGAACAATTATGTTCATTTTGTTCGTGGCCCACTTGCCCTACAAGATCCAATTAATGATAGCAGAAATAGTTCTACAAAATTTGTCCATATACAATTAAGCGGTGCAGATTATTTTGATAGTGAAAAAGTACATCATATAGTAAACTCTCCAAGGTCTAAATGGGGCTTGGATATATAATAAGACAGGAGAATATGATACATGATTCAAGCTAATTTAGATAATATTTTTACATTAAAAGAATTTAATACTAATATAAGATCTCAACATGAAAAAGCACATGGTGAGGGTTATTGTGATATTCATGATGCAATTTTTAAATATATGAAAGATTGTGAAACATATAAAGAAATAGGCGTGAATCAAGGTGGCACAGCATCTGCAGGTATTCTTACTAATCCTAAAAAGGTTGAACTAATTGATACAGACTTATCAAAGTACAATAGCCATCTTAGACCAATTGCTGAAGGATATTGTAAGTTAAAAAAGATTGAACTTAAAACTTTAGAAATTAGTTCGGACGATAGAAGATCAGTTACTGGTAGATATGATGTGATGCTGATTGATTCTTATCATAAAGATTGGTATCTAAGAAAAGAACTTTCTTTACACGCTGAACATATTAATAAGTATATTATTCTTCACGATACTAATTTCCATCCTAATGGATTGAGAAAAATGGCAATGAGGTTTTGTAGTAAAAACCCATGGAAAGTAATTGAAGAAGGAACTACAAACGTCGGTTATATGGTAATGGAAAGATCTGAATGAAATCATATGTAATAGCAATACCTGACCATGAAGATTCGCAGAAAGCTGCGGACACTTGTATTAAGTCAAGTGTAAACTATGGTAACAATTTTGAAGTCAATAAATTTAATGCTGTTACCCCAGATCAGGTCGACTCAATATTGAAAAAGAAAAAACTCAAATGGAACTATCCTTGGGAAGGAGTAGTTCTTGATTTCAATACAGGATTAAAAAAATCCGCATATGCAACTCAAAACAGGAAGGCACGTATTGCTTGTTCATTGAGCCATTATCAACTTTGGGAAAATTGTTATCAAGATGATATTCCATATCTTATCTTAGAACATGATGCAATTTTTATTAGTAAATTAAATTATGAAAATCCAATAGAAAGCCATAAACTAATTATCAGTATTAATAATCCTAAATTCGCTACTCGGAAAGCTGGTGATTATCACAATTTAATTAAATCCTCTACAGCAGATGGATATGGGATAGTTTCTGTTCCCAATATTGACGAGATGAATGTTCCTCAAGGACTTCCTGGAAACAGTGCATATATAATTAAACCAGAGGGTGCTAGAAGAATGATAAAACTAGTTGAAGACTACGGTCTCTGGCCCAATGATGCTTTGATGTGTAAACAATTAATTCCTAGGATTGGATGCACTCAAAAATATTATACAAGAGTACAAGGAGTGAGGTCAACGACCACATTTTAAAATGAAAGCATTTGTTATTACAATTATGGATCACGAAGGATCCATACAAGTTGCTAATCGCTGTATTAAATCTGCTAAGAAAAATAATATTGAAGTAGATAAATGGTTTGCAACAACCCCATCTTCAATGCCTATTGATATGCTACTAAGTGAAGGCGTCAACATTACTGGCCTTCATGAAACATATTCACGTATTGCAAACTGTGCTGCAGCATTTCATTCTCATTACTCTTTGTGGAAACATTGTGTTGAAATTAATGAAGAAGTTTTAATTCTAGAACACGATGCATATTTTATTGGTGAAGTTCCTAATCAATTATATTTTAATAAATGTATTTCACTTGGTAAACCTTCCTATGGTAAATGGAATCAAGCACCAGGCCTTGGCGTAAATGAATTATTTTCGAAAGGATATTTCCCAGGTGCTCATGCCTACATAGTAAAACCAAGTGGGGCAAAAGAGTTTATTAAACAAGCAAAAGTATTTGCCAGACCAACAGATGTTTACTTAAATAAGAATACATTTCCTTGGTTACAAGAATATTATCCTTGGCCAGTCGAAGCAAGAGATAGTTTTACTACCATTCAAAATGTAAATGGATGTTATGCAAAACATAATTATGGAGAAACATATCGTGTCGAAGAAGTATGATAAAGCTTTTCTTACAGGATGTGATAAGAAGACTGAATGGATGCTTGAATGGTTTGTAGAAAATTATAAGAAGCATAATTCGTTACCTTTAATCTTTGCTAATTTTGGTGTATCGAAGTCAAAGTTAGAATGGTGTAAAGAAAATTTTCACGCCATTATGGATATGTCAAAAGTACCAGAAAAAGGTTGGTTTAAAAAACCGAGATCTATGTTATTATGCCCCTCGAAAAAAACAGTGTGGATTGATACCGATTGTCAGGTTTTAGATAATCTTGAAGGTATTTTCAATAAGCTTGACCGCGGTAAACTTTGTATGGTCGAAGATAAGCCTTGGACAAGAAGACGTGCTGAAAAGTGGTATAACTCGGGTGTTGTTGGGTTTATAGATAAACCAATAATACTTCATCAATGGTGCCAACTTGTACATGATGAACCAACTGTTGGGGATCAGGAAACACTTCATTCGATGTTGAACCCGATTACACAATTAACTTATATTCAACCACTACCAAACGAATATAATGTTCTTCGACTACAAGTTGATGTAGATGGATATACCGGTAAAAAGAAAATTATACATTGGACAGGACAAAAAGGGAAAGATAAAATACGGAGTATGATTGATGGCTAGGGTAGCTCATATTATTGGAAATGGTGATCATTCACATTTATATAACTCGAGGAAAAGAAAAGGTCTTAAGTTAACATGTAACTTACCGCCATTTCCTGTACCGGATGCTTATGCTACTACAATGGTAGATTTTAAAATGATGCGGGCAATACAAAGGGAAGAAATAGAAGTACCAGGACAATGGATTATCGGTATGAGACCCAAAATATGGATGGAAAAGAATCCTGGTTTTTACATGCAAAGAGCAAGTCAGGTCAAGGAGTTTTATACAGTGCTTCCACCTTATTGTCCAAACTACACTGACCTTAGTTGCGGTCACTTTGCTGCTCACTACGCTGCTAACAGGCTCAAAGCAGATGTAATTCATTTATATGGATTTGATTCTTGCTTTGATTTTAACTTAAGAAGTGTTTCAGATTTTTATCAACATTCAGATAGAAATAAAATGAACACTAACAGATTAGCATCAAATTGGAGACCGGTTTGGACTGGTATGTTCAAAGAATTTCGTGATAAGGAATTTGTCTTCCATCATATTCATGATAGTTATAAAATGCCAGTATCTGATAATGTACGTACAGAAATTTATTCAAAAAAAGATATGAAGAAATAATTTAAGGGTTTACATTTCTTTTTTCCTATGGTATAATACTATCACAATAGGAAAAGAGGAACTAAATCATGGAATATCGTTACCCTGTTCTTGCCAACGTTCTCAAGTCAATTGCAGTTGACTGGTCTGAAGAGAATATTACCTACCAACTACAACGTCTTACTTCCGACGAAATGCGGAAGCTTCGTGAACTTTTCTTTACCGCTGAAATGATTGAATACAATCGTGGTGATAACCCATTTGAGGACGTAGCATGATTAAATTATACTGTACAGATAATGATAAAATTGTGGATGCTGAAGTTGCTAGCATCCGCGAGGAAAATCAAATTGAAGCTGTTATTGGCAAATCAGTTAAAATCAAACTGAGGTATAACCCAAGACATAGAACATATGTTGGTGAAACAAACGGTCTTGAATTTACAGTAAAGGCCGATGACATTCCAAAAGAATATACCTATAAACCGTTTTCGAGGAACAGATGAGCCACGCTTCAGAAATTGTAAATACAAAAGGTCATTGGGCAGTTGGTATCCAATGGCCAGTTATTGGTAGTCGTGGAGATAACTATACTGTTACAATGACAGATTATGGTTTCGATTGTGACTGCATTGCCTATCGAAAATGTAAACACATCAAGTCTGTAGAGGAGAGATTCGATGATCCTAGTGACGGGCGGAACACGTAGACAGAGGAATATGGTTTACGATGTAGCGTCTTTTTGCTATATGGAACTTATGCCTCTTATCCGTAAATGTTATATTGAGATAAATATAAAAAACATGGAAGGATATGAGGGTACGTGTATTGATGGCGATGAAAGAGAATATTTTATCGAGGTCAACCGTAAACAATCACTTGAAGACTTATGTGTTACTATCTGTCATGAGATGGTTCACGTCAAGCAGTATGTTCGTAAAGAACTATATAGTGAAGTTAATTTCTACAAATCAAGAGAAGAATATCTTAACCTTCCATGGGAAAAAGAAGCCTATGAGAAACAGGAGGTATTGTTTAGCAAATGGAAAAATACTCTTTCGGACAAGAACTTAAAGAAAATCATGAAATGACAGAACTTGAACTTTATCGTAAGGCTGTTGTTGAAAAAGATGGCCACATAGATTTATTGAAAAAGAATATTGCTGATCAGCAAGAAGAAATACATCACCTACAGTTAAGAGTAAAGGCCTTGCTCGATGCTCAACATAACTGATTCTGCAAAGGAATATTTAAAGAAAGTAGGACAACCAAATGTGTGGTTATCAGTTAAAGGCGGAGGCTGTTCTGGATTTCAATATGTATGGGATGTAACAGATGAAGACCCAACAGTTGAAAATCTGGTAGTCGATCCTGTTGCTGAAATGTTTGTCCTTGGATGTACAGTCGATTATGTCAATGAGTTAGGTGGTTCATACCTAAAAGTTATTAACCCAAATGCAACAGCAAGTTGTGGATGTGGAGAGAGTTTTGCCGTATAAAGTTTATTCAAAAGCAGGGTGTATCTTTTGTGATGCAGCAATGGATTTATTAGAACAAAAGGGAATCGAATACGAAGAAGTAAAAGTTCCTGGAAACGAAGAAGCAATGAACCTATTTAAAATGAATCGATTCAAAACAGTTCCCCAGATTTTTACAGATAGAGATGTATATATTGGCGGATATCAGGATCTAAAATCTAAATTGGTTGATTGGCCAGACAATCCCGCAGAGACTAATTCTTTTTCAAATTAATTCGAAAAAAGTGCACTTAGGGGGTTTACAACCCCTAGATTATGTGATAGAATAGATATACAAAATAGGAAAAGAGGAGATTCCAAATGAAAAATCTAAACGCACTTATCAAGAGCCTTCACGAAGAAGCTAAATCTGATTGGGCTATCAAAGACAAAGTTGACGATATGTACCTGCAGGACGCAAAAGACGCGACTACTGTTGGTGAGCTTCTTAAATCTAATATCGATGAGCCACCAGAATTAATTCTGGCAGCAGAATTTATCCGCCTTTTGGATACCTCAATCCGTGAATCAATTGTCGTTGCAGTTGCACAAGACAAAGGTAACGATTGGGTGGAACAAAATCTTGGTTGGAGCGTACGCTAATATGCTTGTTTTAGACTCATATATCAACCTTCTTCGTACACATGACTGGTCGTACGAATGGTCAGATGATCACAGCGTATGGAAACGCGGATCAGATGAACGTCAGGTTCTTCGTCAAATGCAAACGCAATGTGATGAAGATTACAAAATTTGGAATGAACATGCACCAGAAGGATTCAAAATCAATGTCTAGCCCTATTGCTCAAGATACAGTTGCTTATAAAGGTTATGAATATAACTATTCAAAAGGGCAACACAAGTTGGCTTATCCCAAAACTGGTAGTGTATACTACTTAACCAATACTTTTGCCGAGGATTATGTTCCTCAGCTTTCGGAGATTATGGATGTCATTGACTCCTGGATTGACTGGTCTGCTTGAAGCAGTTCAGTCTATGAGCGCCACAGAGCTCGCCTTTCTCCTCCTCTTTTTGGCTGGAGCTCTGTGGTTGCTCAAACTTATTTTAACAATGAGAGTGTGGTTATTCATCCTTATACTTTTCCCAATTGTATGGTTCCTTAGCTCAGCTGGATAGAGCAACTGCCTTCTAAGCAGTAGGTCGAGGGTTCGAATCCTTCAGGAACCGCCAAATGCCTCCGTGATGGAATAGGTAGACATAGCGGACTTAAAATCCGTAGGCCTTAGGCCGTGCGAGTTCGAGTCTCGCCGGAGGTACCAAAATTATAGTCCTGTAGTTTAACGGTAAAACACCCGGCTTATACTCGGCACAGTCTCCAGATTAGAGAGCGATACAGGTTCGAATCCTGTCAGGACTACCAAAATTAGAAAGACATAAATAGTAACATGGAAAAAGAAATCCACTTAGGCGACATACTTGTTATGCTTCCATTCGCATATATTATTAGTCAATCATTATTGACCATGAACTTTGTGTGGTTTTTTGGCGCACTATGGATATTTGATATATACGCAATTAAAAGGAGAAAGCAAAATGTCTGACGATATTTTTGATTTCGGATTTACTGCTGTTGATGAAACTGAGCTTGAAGCAGTTCAAAAGGCTACAACCCAAGTAGAAGAGGTATCTTCAACAGCATCGACTACGCAAGATAAATTAGATAAACTATATAATGCAATCATTCCTCTTTTAAATAATTTGAAAAAGAATCCAGAGAAAGAATACATTCTCTGGCCTGATCGGCTTGCTAAAGTAGAAGCATTCGAAACACACCTTCAGAAAATTTATTCAAATTAATTTGAAAAAAATGCATTTAGGGGATTTACAATCCTCTAAAACTGTGATAGAATAGTATGCATAATAGGAAAAGAGGAGATACACCCTATGACTTACGTAATGGAAAAAGCCCTGGTCGATCACGTTAACGCACAGCGCAAGGAGGCTGAAGAGTTCTCCAAGCAGCCTGGTTGCTGGATGGGCAAGTTCCCGTGCCCCACCGATATCGAATATTGGTCGGATCGGGTTCCTTCCGGAACTCTTCGCGAGTTCCAACGCATCGAGCTTATCGAAGATGCGTACTACATCACTGCTGATCATACGAGCAAATCGTATGCTCGCAGCCTTAACTTCAGCAACTGGAGCAACGAAAAGCTTCAGCGCCATATCGATCGGATCTCCGCGCAGGCCGAGCGCGAGCGCGAGATCGATTACCTGGAAAAGGTTGCTGAGGAGGCTCGTTTAGATAATCTTGCCAACGATATTGGCACAGATCGTGAAACACTCAATCGCTGGATGGAGACAGCATAATACTTATCGTCGAGCGAGTATAAACGCGGTTAAGCCTGTATACGACGTTAAAATTAAAACGCAGGTGGGAAGGAAGGCAATCCCTCAAGAGAAACCTTCAACTTTATTTTTCGAGGAGTACATCATGGCACAAATGAACATCACAAAAGATATGACCTCTAAGCAGCGTCTTGCTGTTATCAAGAGGCACGCTAAAAAGTTCAATCAGAAACTGAAGCGCAATCAACGTGTTCGGAAAACTGAAACCGAATCGATTGATCCCTATGGCAATGAAAATATCTATGCCTGGACAGATGCTCCAAAGTACGTCGACGAATACTACGGCGATCGTGCACGTGCTCAATCTGCTTACGAGAGGGATTGGGACTAATGAGTATGCATCTTGTTCGGGGTATGTCAACCCTTAGTACCAAAAAGCGTAAACGACGTCGTGCTCCTGGTTGGGAGAAAGCCCAAATGAAACACGACCAGTGGCTTATGGATCGTGGGGTACACCCATCCCAACTCAAAGATAAGGAGAAAAACAGTGGCAACAGTATACCGGACTATGCATCGACGCGTTCAGCAATCAAGACGTCAGACCGCATCTTACCAATCGCAGGCCGATCCGAACAAAAGGTCTATACCGGAACGTTCGTACGAGGAATTGCAACTCTCCACAAATCAAACATGGTCCCCGTCACTAGCGGTAAAGATGCCAAAGAAATCGCAAGGATGAGGCGCGGTTAAAATTAGGGGGTTTACAAAAAGGTAAAACTGTGGTAGAATAGAATATAACAATGAGGAGAACGGAATGGCACTTACAGCTCTAAAAGGTAAACGTTTAAAAAAGCGGAAAGAGATATCTCGTCGTCGAGGTACAAACTATATTCCTGTTGACAAAGGCTGGGAATCGACACGGTACTATTTCCAGACAGAAGTAACCAAGAAAGATATTATTGGTTATATCAAGACCTATATCAAGAACAACTTTACCAAGGCAGAGCAAAGAAAGCTTGCAGCTGTTCCAGAATACAAATTTAATTATCCACATCGTGGTTGTACAGCCTTTTGGTTGAATAGCAATCTTGAAGTCGATGATCGGATACAAGGCTATGCAGATGGCTTAAAGAAATACTGTACTGAACTCATTCCTCTTGGTCAACAAATTCTTGCCGAAAGGAAAGAAGAAACAAAAGCAAAGAATGTTGTTTCGCTTTCACCAGTACAAAGACTTGAAAGAAAGATTGCTCGTACAATTATGATCGATCTTGAAGAACTTGAAGATGCATGGATGGAAGGTAAGAAAGAAACAATTGATGTATATCTACTCTTCAAGAAACATGGTTTATCTGGATCGGCAATCGGTCCAGTTAAAGACGTCGTAGAGGCGTGGCTATTAGAATATGAAGATGCGCTTCTTGCCAGGTGTGACCAGGCTGTTGAAGTGTACTCGCACTTGAAAAAGCCAGAGCTTAAACGACGTGTCAAAGCCTGTCAAGACATGCTCCTCGATCTTGACAAGGTACAATCAGCTGCAAAAGCAAATCGGAAAGTTCGAACACCGAAAGCAAAAACAGCTGATAAACAAGTGGCAAAGGTGCAGTACAAGAAAGAAGATAACGACTTTAAGTTGGTCTCGATTAATCCAATACTCCTCGTTGGATCACGTAGACTCTACGCATTTAATTGCAAAGAACGTTATCTTATCGAGTACTGCACCCAAGCTGCTAACGGATTTGAAATATCTGGAACAACAATTAAGAACCTAGATACTGTTAATAGCCGCCAGGTTCGACTACGTAAGCCAGATGAGTTCTTACCAATTGCACTCAACAAGACTGTAAAACAGATTGATACAGAGTGGAAGAAACTAACAACAAAAACGTCTGTACCAACAGGTCGTATTAACAAAGACATTGTCTTGCTAAGGGTAATGGATAAATGACTATCGAAGAAAACTTTCTTACAAAATCCAAGTTTACAAAACTTGTCGAAGCAACAGTTACAGAATTAAAGATCCCATACATGGAAGCGGTTCTACATCTCTGTGAAAAGAATGATATGGAACCAGAAGACATGAAGAAGTTTATCTCGCCAATCATACGGGATAAGATCGAAGCCGAAGCAATGAGGCTAAACTTTTTACCAAAACAGAATACTTTAGATAGTGCTTTATTTGAGTAAAAAGGATATATACATATACCATAAAATATGGTATAATATTACAGTTAATATTTCAGCAATACAAGGAACATACATATGTCATTTCAAAACTTAAAACGCAACCGCGATCAAATTTCTAAACTCGTTCAAGCAGCAGAATCTGTAGGTGGTTCTACAGAAAAGAAATCCTATGTTGACGAACGTATTTGGAAGCCAACAGTCGACAAAGCCGGTAATGGCTATGCAGTACTTCGGTTTCTTCCAGCAACTGAAGGAGCAGAACTACCTTGGGTACGTTACTGGGATCATGGATTCAAAGGCCCAACTGGTCTTTGGTACATTGAGAACTCACTTACCTCTATTGGTCAAACCGATCCTGTTGGTGAACTTAACTCTCGGTTGTGGAATACCGGAAACGATTCGGACAAAGAAAAAGCTCGAGCGCAAAAGCGTAGACTCCACTATGTAACAAATGTCTTGGTTCTCCAAGATCCTTCGAACCCAGCAAATGAAGGTAAAGTATTCCTTTATAAGTTTGGTAAGAAAATCTTTGATAAGATTATGGACTCTATGCAACCCGAGTTTGCCGATGAAGATCCAGTTAACCCGTTTGACTTCTGGGAAGGTGCAGACTTTAAATTAAAAATTCGTAATGTTGAAGGATATCGTAATTATGATAAGTCAGAGTTTGCAGGAGTATCTTCTCTCTATGATGCAGACGAGTCCAGATTGGAAAGTGTCTATAACCAACTACATGACCTCAGTGAGTTCACCAATCCAACGAACTACAAAAGCTATGACGAGCTCAAAGCAAAACTGATGAAGGTACTTGGTGAAGAAGCAACGGCTGGTGCATATACTGTACAACAGGAAATGCAAATTAACGAACCAGTATCAACACCTGAACCACAAAGGCTTGAACCAGTATCAGCTGATCAGTTGAGTGATGAAGATGATACGATGAGTTACTTTGCTAAACTAGCAAACGACGAATAAGGTCAACCAACCAATGTGGCCTTGTCGCTGAATAAGATTCGGACGAAAGTTGGTGTACAATGACTAGAGACGGTAAGGGGGTACTGCGTATGCGGGGCCCCTTTACTTATTTTAATATCTTCTACGTATGTATTTTTCTGCTAATCCATCAATAAAAGGGTCATATGCCGGAGTATAACCTGGAAGTGACATATTATTTGTCTGTCTACTATCAACAAAAGTATTAGTAGATCCATCTACCATCATGTCAGCACGCGGTCCTAATCTTAATCCTCCGCCTGGATAATCCTCAGAGCTTGCAGAGCTTGCAGATTTAGATAAAAAATCTAATGTCTGTCGATTAGAAGGTACTAATTTTTCAAGTTGGCTTCCCAATAACCCAGGAATAGTTGGTATTGACTTACCCGGCGCATCATCAGGAACAGGAAATCCAAAAGGTTCGAGGGGATACATAAAAGCTCGTAACATTTGATCTTGCCAATTTGTACCTCCTCGAGCTTCTACTGCTCCTTCTTCTAAGGCTGCCTTTTGATTTCGCAATCTTTTTATTTCTTCATTGATCTGATAGCTTCTTGAATTAGGATCCATATTCAGTCTTCCTTTACCAACAGGACCTGGTGGTAAGGATTTCCATTCAGCCTCTAAATTAGCTATCTGAGCATCAATTTGTGCCACCTCTGGGGCGACGGCAGCGACATCTTCTGCTGTCACGCCAGTCAAAAGCCTTCTCATACGTGTGGCAAAACCTTCTATGGATTCTAAAATTTTCGTCTCAATTCCTTTCACAAAATTTTGAAAAGCTTCTCTGGCCGGCCTTAAAGCCTCATCGACCATACTTTTAAATTCATCATCTGTATAATATTTGAATGTGAAAGCGCCTAAGCCAAGTACACCTAATATAGCGCCGAGTTTTGTAAATATTGCAGTAAACACAAGAGGTAAACCTGCACGCACGATACCAAATCCTAATTTCACTATCGCCGGAGCCACAAAGGCTAATCCAATTGCAAGAGCATCAAGTGTTAGGTCTGGATTATCCATTATGTAACCGTATATGCCCGGGAAGTTAGCTGCTAGCCAGCCCATCGCCTCACTATCTGTTACAGTCTCCGGTAAACTTGGGAATAGACTGACTGCAGCAGTAATAGCTCCTCTAATTACACCTGCAATCAATCCTCTTCTTACGCCTCCAAATAAGGCGCCGATAATGGCTGTTCTAATACTATCATTTAATACGTCGAAGGTTATTTTTTTCTGTTCATCAGTAATCTCTATACCAGTTAAGCTTTCGAAGACTTCTTTTAAAAATTCAGTTACCTGAGGAGCTATTTTATCTTCAACGAATGCATATACATATGGCCAAGCAGCAAATGCCAGAGCTCCTTTGAATAGAGTTTTAGCAAACTTAATTGCTGCCGTTAGAAAACTGGTTCCCAACACTCCAAAGAATGCGCCAATACCAGGAATCAAGCCTCTTAGAAAATCTGATATACTTGACCCAGTATTTTTTAATTCTGTACCGATACCAGATAACATACCAGACTTTACTGGCTGTCCATCTTTTTTTTCTCTTTCTTGTTCTAATTTATCAAGGTCTCTTTCTTGATTAACAAAGAATTTAAATTGATTCGAAACTGCTGACGCAACATGTTGAATACCATCTTGTGTTTTTTCAAGAGTAGCATTCTGCGATTGTAAAGTATTATTGACGTCAGCTAAAGTGGCCATTGTTAATATCCTTGTTCAGACCTTTGTTTTTTTTCTTTCAAATCCTCAATTAACATAGTTATATAAATTTCTCTTTCCCATGGTATCATACTATCTAATTCAGTTAGAGAATATTTCAATTCATTAACGAGTTGGAAGTTGACTCTATAATAATTCTCTAATGATTCATGAGAAAGATTTATAAAAAAAAATCTTCCATCCCCTTTACAGTCTTTTCATTCTCTTTGTTACAATTTTCACATACATACGAGATATCTTTTTCTAATTGCGGTAACTGATTGATAAATTCTGAAAGCTTTTGAAACTGACTCGCATTAAGAGACCCAATGAATCTCTGTTTTTCTTCGAGAGATTCATCTTTCATATTAATTTTTTCTTCAGACGTAATGAGATACTTAATGCAACTTATAATAAATTTCATCAATACTTCAGTTTGACTGGCTTCATCAGTTAACATAGAATTGAAAAGATTTGAATATGTCGGGTATTCCATCTCTAAAGAAATATCACTTGTCAATTCAATAATAATTTCTTTCTTAATATTTTGAGGAGGTGTAATTTCTGTGAGATTAATGCTTAATTTATTCTTATGATCACAATGTTGGCATTTGCCGATAATATCAACCGTTTCACCCACAGATTTAGATCTAATCTGTGTAAAGATATAGTCAATATCAAAACTTGGTAAATTTTCTACTTTAACATCTTCAGGCAAACAGGCCTGTAATGTTGATATGATTGCATTAAGAATTTGTTTTTTGTCTTGTGATTCAAAAGCAATCAATAAAATCTTTTGCTCTTTCACTAAGAAAGGTCTGTATTTTATAATACTTCCAGTTGATGGAATAACCATTTCATATTCAGGCACCTCATTAATTCTAGGTAAAGCCATAATTTACTCCTAAATAATTTCATTTAATGGTGCAGCTGCACCGGTAAAGTTCAAAAAGTCTTGTGTCGAAGAGACTGTCTTCCAATTTGTATAAGAGATTTCTATACTTACTTCAAGTAAACCATCCAGTTCATTTGAAAAATCAATAGCCTGAATTGTTGTTGGAAATGCATCATTTAACTCTACTGTATATACGCTTCCACCGCCGAGCTCTAATCCAACTCTTCCAATAAACCCTAAATTTGCAGATAACCCAGCAATAGGCTTTCTAAGTTGATGTATTTTAACGGGTCTTTCATAATCTGCTTTATACCCTACTTCAAGAGTTTCTTCATTAATGACTCTATTTCTCCATTCATCAAAATACTTACGTGGACCATAATCATTTAATAAATAAAATGACATAGCAACGTCTCCGACCGCATAACCATAAGCTATTTTTTCAAACTGCATACCAATACGACGAGGTGATGTAAGAATTTGTTTACCAGGTAAGGTCACTCTAGAGCACAAAATATTCATTTCACTCGAGGATGCCCCTCCGAAAGACGGAAGTTCTACCAAAAACTGATTATTTTTTGCGAATCCAAGTTTAGATGAAGCAAGTGATTTTAATTGATCAATCGAAGACATTACATCTTACTCCTTGAATCACGATATACTTTATTCGCGCTTGCTTTATTCCAGTCTGCTGTTGGTAAGAATGTTGCGATTTCCCATTCAGGTCGATCGACCAACGCGAATCTACTTCTTACATGTTTAAAAAGATATCTATGAATCATAGGGTTGATAAACTTTTTAGACACACCATCTCCACCGAGTGCAGCATCAAGAGCCTTTGCTCTGAGTGTCGGAGGAAGATAATGTAAATTTAATCCGTAGAAACCACCTCTTGCTGGACCCATCATTAAAATTAACGGGAATCCATCATAATATGGTAAAGTGTCTTTATACTTTGGATCATAGAAAAACATGTACATGTTTCCAATAGGTCCGCGAGAAGAAGTAATTGGTCTATTTTTTAATTCAAGTTCTTCTTCTTGCATTAAATTACTTCTATCAATGACTCTTCCACGATATAACTCGCGAGCCTTTTTACGAAACCACTCGATTGACTCTTTAGTTCTGGGTTTTATACCAGCTCTAAATGCTTCGATTTCTAGTGTTTGAAATAGATTACTCATACTTATATTTATATTATTTTTTGCGTTTTTTATGTCTATAAGGTTTTAATGGTTTCAATTTACCTGGTATTTTTTTCAAAGGCTTTTGCATAATACCCATCGAATGAAGAGTATTCTCTGTCCAGATCTGAAATTGCCATCCACGATCTTTACAATAATCGTTTGCTGCTTGCCACTTGTTCATATTTTTAATATAAGTCAGTGATTCGTTAATGTACCTTTTCGATTTGTCTGGCCTTTTTGGCGGTTCTGTTTCTTTGGCTGGTTTGATTTCGACGAGGATTGTTTTGTCTTCAAAGACAATTTTGATATCGGGGTAATAGCGGTGATAGCGTTTGTCAACTTCATAGAAATACGGTACAACGACCTCCTCTGAACACCATGATTTAACTTTCGGATTCATATCTAGCCATTTAAATACATCACGTTCCCACAAAGATCTGAAGATCACATTAGACGGATCTCCAGCGTATTTACTTTTATTCTCAACGAGGTATCTACCAGAATATGACATTTTGTGTTATAAATAGAAATTGATTATTTAACTATCTATAAGAGATTTAAATGCCAGGCTTAAGATATCCTATATTTGATGAAGATAGATTGCTTCGATCGAAGATAGTATTTCAACCTTTCAAAGTTGATCCTCCTGAATTTGAAAGCACTGGATTGTTTGCTAAACAGACTTGGCAGGCTATCTCTGGTAGTGACCCAGATGTAGCAAGAGAATCTATCAAAACACTAAAAGCTTCTCCTATTTCTAGTTTACAGATATCTCCTCTCGGTCCATCTTGTTCACTTTACCTTCCAGTTTCACATAATGTAAATGAAAGTTTAAACTATGACACGAGTACAGCTCTTAATATATCTGGAGCAGCTGCTGCATCCGCCGCAAATAGAGGAGCAGAATCTATGGTTGGTGCGGTTGCAGCAGGAATCACATCCGGATTTGAAAGTCTTACACAATTTTTTGGAGGTGGCGCAACCGGAGTTGCAGCACGAATTGCCGCGGCCCGATTAGCATCTACTCCATTAGGTCTACTCGTACCGGAAGGATTAAGAAATGCTATTGGGTTAGTTGGAAGAGTGACAGTGAATCCTAATATCCGCACTACCTTTAATGGAGTAGTAATAAGAGAATTTCAGTTTCAGTTCAAGTTTCTCCCCAGAAGTGCAGAAGAGTCTGCAGAAGTTAAAAAAATAATAAAACTCTTTAGATTAAGAGCATTTCCAAGAGAGATCGGAGATGATTTCCCTGTAGGATTTGAGTATCCAGAAATATTTAAGATTCGTCTTTTATCAGGGAAAGAGGGTGAATACAAGCATGTTGGTACACCGATTAAATTTAGCTATCTAAGAAATATCCAAACAATATATAATCCTACTTCTCAAACTTTCCATCCAGACGGATCACCAACAGAGATAGATTTAAACCTTTCATTTGTTGAATATAAAACTATCAGTAAAAAAGATATTGAGAACGAAGATAATGATGCTTTCTATGATTATTACGGCGCAACAGAAGAAACTGGTATGTTTAGTGATGGATTTGGAGGAGGTGACTAATGTCTAATTTTTTCAATTATTTTCCAAATGAATTTTATAAATTTGGAAATGAAAAGACCTCTGATATTTTTCAGAATATATCAATATATGCGGACGTTATTGATCAAGTAAAAGATATTTCATCTACATATATTGATTATTATATTCAAGAAGGACTACGACCTGATCAAGTCTCTCAGCAACTCTACAATACTTCTAATTATCATTGGACTTTCTATTTGATGAATGATAAATTGAGAGAACAGGGTTGGCCTTCGTCTAATGTACAAGTCTTAAAAAAGGCTCAGAAAGATTATCCTAATATTACTATTACAACACGTACAGATCTTACAACTCTCACAGGATTTTTTAAGACCGGTGATACAGTTGAGGGTAGAACTTCTGGTGCAACCGGGAAGATTAATCATCGTCATTTAGATCTAGGGCAATTAGTAATAAGTAATATCGGCGGAGGACCTTTTATTGCAGGTGAATTACTTGAAACTTCTGGTACAGTTAATACAGTAAATGTACAAACAATCTCAGATGAATATCTATCAGCTCATCATTATGAAAATGCTAGTGGTGAAGTTGTTGATATTGATCCCACAGTCGGGCCTGGCGCTCAATTGACAGAAATTACATATTTAGATCGTATGTATACCGAAAATAATAATCTAAAACAAATTAGAGTTTTAAAGCCGAGCTTGGCAGATCAAATTGTGAGCTCATTTAGAGAGGCTATAACACGTGGCTAATTCTAGAGCTGAAATCTCTAACGTTTCAGATTATATCTTTGAAGAAATAAATTTTATTTCAGAAAGATTATCTGAACCAATTAATATAGCGCCAATTGTAACAGACCTAGAAATCTTCGAAAATCTAGATCTTCCTTATTTAACTGGTAAATTAGTAATTAGTGATAATTCGAATTTATATCAAAACTTTGATGTTTTAGGAGCAGAAAGAATTCAAGTGATTTTTCGTACGCTGTCTCCTGGATCCGGTAAATTAAGTAAAACTTTTTATATTTCTTCAATTAATGGAAATGTAAAAGATACTGATCATACGGATGTTCTATATTTTCAACTTGTAGAAGATATTTGGTATTCATCTAATCTTCAGAATGTAAATAAATTTTATAGTGGTACTGGAGCATCCATAATAGAAAAAATTTGTAAAGAGTTTTTATCTAAAGAAGTAGGATTTATTGGAAGAGATTTGAAAAATTTTAATGTAATTATTCCTAATTTTAATCCTCTAAAAGCTGTTAGTTGGATTAATAATAGAATTAGTACCACAGAAGGATACCCATTTTATTTATTTTCAACACTATACGGTGAAAAGTTAGCTATGGCCGATCTCGGCTCATTACTAGCACTAACACCAATTAATGAAAAACCTTATAAAGGATACAGTACTTCGTCAGATGCATTTGGTGTCGCTGAGAGAGATTTAAAACAATTTGTATTTGAAAGAAGCGAAGAATTGCATGCAATAATTGATAGAGGATTAATTGGTGCTGAATACAGATATATTGATACATTAACAAATAAGAAAAATAAGTTTACATTTGATGTCGTAAAAGATGTCTTTAAGCCACTTATTGAATCTGGAATTTTAAGTGACCAAGACAATGTTGGCTATTCTCCAGATTATAAATTAGATGGAAAGTCATTTAATGAAATAAAAAATAGAACAATATCAAGAATCGGTGGGTCAAATGCTTATAGAACAGATATCCGATTTGATGTTAGTTTTGATGAAAGTAAATTGATTTCAGATTATAAAAGAAATATAAAATCTCTCGCGATGATCGAATTTTTAAATAAAGCTCCTCTTACATTTACTGTTAATGGTTTAGATTTTGCATATGCCCAATCTCACTATACGATTGGAAATAATATCAATATTAATTTTTTAAATAGCTTAGTTGATAATACTAGTAATAGAATAGATACAAAAAGATCAGGTAATTATTTGATTACTAATGCACGACATATGTTTAAAAAGGAAAAATACGATCTTGTTATGACTGGCTTAAAGATAGCTAATCCAGAGAGAATATAATGTTACCAAAGAGAAATGTAGATTTTTATGGCGATTATGTTAGATGGTTCGTAGGTGAAGTAAAAAACATCAACGATCCGCTAGAAGTTGGTCGTATACAAGTTCGTATACATGGTATTCATTCTGATAGTCAGATTGATATACCTGATAGTAAATTACCATGGGCACAAGTTGTAGCACCAATTACCGAAGGTGGTACAAGTGGTCTTGGCAATCCACTTGGTATCCAGCCTAATGCGCTTGTCTTTGGACTTTTTATGGATGGTGAGAATTCTCAGCTACCACTTATCTTAGGATCATTACCGAAGCTAGAAGGTAATACTGAAACGCCATCTGTAAATGGACTTGCACGTGGTATAAAAAATTACAAAGTTGCAAAGACGCCCGACCCAGTTACAAATGAAGATCTATTACCAGATCCATATGGTGCGGTTTATCCAAATAATAAAGTTACTGAAACCACATCGGGTCATGTAGTTGAAATTGACGATACACCAGGCGCAACAAGAATTCACATTTATCATCAATCGGGTACGTTTGTTGAAATGCATCATAATGGCGATGTAGTAACACATACAGCAAATGGATATAAAACAGTAACAGGCAATGAAAGAATTCATGTTACTGGTAATATGGATATAACAGCTGACGGTAATATTGATATTAGATCGACCAAAGGTAATATTAATATTACAACACCAATAGGAAAGATTAATCTAAACTAATGCCAGGAGTTGTACGAGTAGGTTTAGACAGCCATGTGGGTCATTTAAGTCCCACCCCTAATCCTTTTCACAGAACATCTTATGCGTCTGGGTCATCGAACGTAATTACAAATGGTGCAAAAACAGTTCGCATAGGCGATACTACTTCTTGTGGCGATCCTGCGGTTGCCGGTTCACCAAATGTGTTTGTAAATGGTATAGCTGTACATAGATTGGGCGATGGAACAGGTGGTCATGGATCGTGGGTACCAAATGCGGCTGCAACTGGATCGAGTAATGTAATTGCTAATGGTACTGGCTCTGCACCCGATATATCTGGTCCTATAACTACAGTTACTTCTAATAGCACTGTAGGTTGTGATAACTATGACTGGAACAATGCCGTCTGTTTGGATTAAAGGTATAAATAAAGGTATAAATAGGTTAAAAGGATTTTAAGATGCCGACAAGAGCTTTTTCTGTAGAAGATGGAAATTTAGCGGTCAAACCGATTATTACTTCTCAAACGAGAACGTATAATGATCTTGACTTATCTTTTGCAAAGAAAACTACTGGTGACATCTTTAAAAAGAATGATGCTGCAGCGGTCAAGCAATCGATTAAAAATATATTACTGACGAATAGAACAGAAAAACCCTTTGCTCCTAATTTTGGAGGAGGTCTAAATAGATTTCTTTTCTCTCTTGATACAGAATTTGATGAATTTGAAATTGAAGATATGATTGTTTCTTCAATCGCTAAGAGTGAACCGAGAGCAAGAATAACTAAAGTAGAATCGAATATTGCTGGTGATTATAACAGTGTCGACATAGTAATAACTTTTCAAGTCGTGAGTACATCACAGACAGAGCAATTAAACATATCACTTACGAGGCTCAGATAAATGGCTGTAATTAGATCCTCAGATCTTGATTTTGATAATATCAAGAATAGCTTAAAAACATATTTTCAGCAACAACCTGAATTTAATGGTTATGATTTCGAAGGATCTGGACTTTCCAACATCCTCGACGTTCTCGCATATAATACACATCTGAATGGATTGACTGCAAATTTGGGTGTTAACGAATCTTTCCTTGCCTCTTCACAGTTAAGGTCTTCAGTTGTTTCTCATGCAGAAAACCTTGGATATTATCCACGTTCAAGAACTGCTTCTTCTGCTACCGTGACTCTTTCTTTATCAACGACTGACACAACAACTTCTAGTGTGACTCTGGACAAATATTCTACATTCGCGGGAAGTTCTGATGGTGTTTCCTACGCGTTCCAAACTTTGGAAGATTATACTGCTACTAATGATGGTTCCGGAAATTTCTCATTCAAAACTTCTGCCGGAAGCACCAGTATTCCAATCAAAGAAGGTTCACTCAAAACTAAAACATTTTTCGTTGGAGAAACTAATGAAGATCAAGTTTACGTTATCCCCGACGTAAACATGGATACTTCTACCATGAAAGTTGATGTATTTGACACATCAACTTCTTCATCTTTTAATTCTTTCGTTAATGTAAATAATACAGTGAGGATTGATTCAACTTCTCGCGTTTACATCGTAAGAGAGATACCGAATGGATACTATGAAGTAATTTTTAGTGATGGTAACACATTAGGCCTCGCACCGAAAGCTGGAAATAAAATAGTAATTACTTATCTTTCCTCTAATGCTGAAGCAGCTAATGAAATTTCTACATTTGAACCAAGTGCAACTGTTTCGGTAAATGGTGTTGATTATAATTTATCCGTGACTACTGTTTCAAATTCGGCAGGAGGAGCAGTAAAAGAATCTATTTCATCAATAAAATTAAATGCACCAGTTAATTTTGCTGCACAACAAAGATTAGTAACAGCAGAAGACTATAAAGCATTAATACTTCAGAATTATTCTTCAGTGATCTCAGATGTTTCAGCTTGGGGTGGTAATGAAAATATTCCCCCTGTTTACGGTAGGGTTTATGTAAGCTTAAATTTCAAGGACGGTATTGCAGCTGCAACTCAAACTGAAACTAAAAATGCTATTATCAGTAACTTATCCGATAACTTATCGATTATGTCTATTGATACTATATTCGTAGATCCTATTACCAGTTTCTTAGAAACGACAACAACTTTCAATATGGACCCTGATCAAACCAGTTTCACTGCGAAGTCGACTGAAGATTTAGTGCAGTCAACAATCAACACATTCGTAGCAGATAACTTATCTACCTTTGATTCTGTTTTCAGAAGATCAAATCTTTTAACTGATATTGATGCTATATCACCTGCTATTCTAAACTCCAAAATAGAAGTAAAATTACAACAAAGATTTACTCCTACGTTGAATAGTCTGCAAAATCACTCAGTGAACTTTCCGGTTAAAATATCTGATCCGGATCAAACAGAGCACATAGTTACTACTAGCACTTTCACATTCTCTGGGACTGAATCTTCTATTAAAAATAAATTAGGGACTAATCAGTTACAAGTTATTTCTAATGTTGATTCAGAAATTTTAGCTGATAATATAGGTACATACAATGCTTCTACAGGAGTGGTTTCAATAGTAGGTCTAACTGTATCAGCGTTTGTTGGAGAAAATATTAAAGTCTCTGTTAAGCCTTCTAACGAAAGCACTATCAGACCACTGAGGAACTATATTCTTGATATCGATACATCTAGATCAGTGACCCAAGCTATATTAGATTATCAAAATACACCATCCGTTATCTCAACATGACACATTCACTTTCAGACTTAGATAGAAGAAAACTTAGACTTGACGTTTCAGGCGTTAGTGAGCTTCTGCCTGAATACTTTCAAAGTGAATATGGTGTAGATTCTGGTTCACTTATCAAACTTTTAGAGTTATACTATGATTATTTAGATAGTGACGGTAATCATGCTTTTCAAACTGAAATTAGAAATATTTTTTCGGCAAGAGATATATCACAAACAGATGAAACATATCTAGATGAACTCATAAAAGAAATAGGAAACGGTTTACAATCTTCATCATTCTTCCAAAATCCAAGGTTGATGGCAAGATTAATACCTCTCTTCTATAAATCGAAAGGTACTCTTGTTGGAACTGAAGGTTTCTTTAGAGGATTTTATGGTGAAGAAGTTGAAATTGAATATCCAAAAGATAAATTGCTTCATGTAGGTGGTATTGATCCATCAGGAGTACAAGGTAGGATTGGATTCGAATATCAAAACAGAATATTAGATAATGAAATTTATCAGATATTTTCTATCTTGATCAAAGCTGGTATATCTGTTTCTGATTATCAAACTCTTTATAAAAAGTTTTCACATCCAGCTGGATTTCATTTTGCTGGACAGGTTTTATCTACAGGTAATGGTATTATTACGCTCGAAGCTACTGGCATAAATCCTTTAGAATCTTCCTCTGGAGATATTTTATTACTTGATCAAGCTACTCAGATTATAACTACGCCATTTGTACAACTAACAGCTATATACGATTCTGCAGATTCTGGCGATCCACAGGTTTCTGGTGTTTACAGAGTTGACCTTAATGATCTTCTTTCGAAGTATCAAGATTTAACTTTGACTGATCTTGAAAAATTCTATTCATCTGTGGAAACTCTTTCAACACCTAATTCGTTTACCTTTGATAATAATAGAAGAAGGAGAGCATTTGATGTTGGATCAGATGATATATCATTTAGTAATACGAATGGACAGATTGGTGGTATAGGTGCAGCTGGAACGAATCCGACATTACGTCTTGTGGGTACAATTGCCGAGTGGAACGCTGGCGATGATTCAGCATTCTTTGATTACTGGAATCCGGATGATAGAGTTGGAGCAATTCCGGCCACAGGAACAATGGCTGTATCATCAACTGACGGATTTATAGATTCGAATACAACGGTAATGGTTACTGGTAGTAATAACTACGTTGCTGGTAACGATAGTGGAGAAAATTACGAAAGACATTATACTACTAAGTATACTGTCGATTTATCTAACATTGATAATTTATTCTATTGGACACTAAAAGGCGCTGGTGGATGGGGCAATGATCCAAACAGCGACACTGAAAGTTTATATCTCCATTTCGGTAAAACATTACATACTGACGGTACAATCCTTAACCCATCAGTTCTCAAACAAGTAGTAACCACTACGGAAACATCTAATGTTTGGTCAAAACATACAGTCAGTATAGCTGGTGTTGCTGATTCAAATGTTTATCTTGAATTCTTCCAAGATGGCGATCAATTTGGCGACGTAAAAGATAACTGGGCATTTACAAGTGTCTTTATGGGGAATGGAAATAAAGAGACATATGATTCAGTTGGGCCTGATATGTCATTGATCCTAGAAACTATGGATAATGATATGTTTACTCGTTATTTGAGTGATTCGGCTATCTAAACGATTATAAATAACATTATAAAAAAATAAAGGTTTACCATGACAAGACAAAATATATCAATCGGCACAGCGGCGAACGATGGAACTGGAGATACACTTAGAACTGCAGGTTCTAAGATTAATGACACTCTGGTAGAAATCTATCAAAAGTTTGGTCCAGATTCGAATAACCTTTCAAGTCAAATTTCTCTTGAAGATTCAGCTGTTGTCTTTGAAGGAGCAACTGCTGATGATTATGAGATTCGTTTGACTGCAGAAAATGCTACTGCAGATAGATTAGTCAGAATACCTAATTCCAATGGAACTTTAGTCTTAGATACAGCGTCTCAAACAGTAACTAATAAAACCGTCGGAAGATTAGCTTTCTCTACAGCAACAGAAACTTCTGATGCTTCTATTATTGATTCCGACGCAACACTCGTTATTTGTAATAATGCCTCCGCTTTTAGAATTTATTTAAGGGATGGTACAACTACTGGCGAATATAAAATATTCACAAACAAAGGTGCTGGTGCGGTAACTGTTGATCCAGATAATTTCAGAGGAGCTGATAGTGATTTCACTCTTGCTCAAAATGAAGGAACTCAGTGTATCTGGGATGGCACTAATTGGTTTATTATTGGTAATGAAAGTAAATTAACAATAGCTTAATGGACAGATAAATGGCAGCGACAGTAACAGATACTCTTAGAAAAAATATAGCAGAACTTTTTGTTGATCAAGTCAACTTGGATTCTGACAAATACTACATTGGTATAGGTAAATCAGATCAATATAACGCAACAGATACTACAATCAATCCAACAAGATCTGTAAGCAACGAAAGAGATTTGAGAAACAATCTTCAGTCTATTAAAAAGGTTGAAGCTGCGTCTTTTGTTATTCCCAGATATAATTGGTCTTCTGGAACTACATATTCTGCTTGGTCCGATGCATCTGTCGGTATTCCTGATAATAGATACTATGTCGTGACAGACACTAATGAAGTGTTCATTTGTTTAAAACAAGCTAAAAATAATTTAGGAGCTGCACAAAACTCTATTATAGAACCAGCAGTCCCGGCCGGAAGAGATGAGACGAAACCATTCTTACTTAGTGATGGGTATGTTTGGAAATTACTATACGCTATTTCTGCTGGTAAAGCTAATTCCTTCCTTTCTGCCGGATTCGCTCCAGTTCAAAAGATTGAAGGGTCTGGTTCTAATGCGTTTGAAACGCAACAAGTAAGTATTCAGGACAGTGCGATCGGTGGTCAAATAATTGGTATTACACTTGATTCCGGCGGAGCTGGTTATGGTTCATCTACTCCCAATATTACTATTAGAGGAAACGGTGTGAGTGCTGCAGCAACTGCAACACTTTCCGGTGGATCGGTAGTAAAAATTGAAATGGATAATGAAAGTGCTGGTCTTGGTAGCGGTTATGATTACGCTGAGATTATTTTTGATGGTTCTCCCTCTAAACCAGCGAAGGCAAAGGCAGTTATTTCTGGAAGAGCAGGTATAGGTGCTGATGCAAGAGATGATTTAAAAGCAAACTCTATTATGTTGAATATTAAACCTGATGGAAACGTTTCAAATACTTTCGTTATCGGTAACTCGTTTAGACAAATCGGAGTATTTAAAAATCCCGAATTAACTGATAGCGCTTCTGATGGCGGTGCTATTACCGATGTTTCAGAAAAGTCTATGAGAAGTGTTGGCGTTGCCTCTTCTACTGGATTTACTGTCGGTAACTTGATGTCTAATGACAGTAGTCCTAGCACAGATGCGTTTATTGATGAAGTCGTAGGTAATAGAATTTATTTCCATCAAAACGATTCTTCAGGATTTGGAACTTTTAATTCTGGACAAACTTTAACTTCGGGAGCAGCTAGCACTACCATTTCTATTGCTGACACAGATAGTTCTATGGATAGATATAGTGGTCAGTTACTGTATATGGAAAATAGAGCTTCAGTGTTGAGAGACGCTGCTCAACAAGAAGATATTAAAGTTATCATAACAGTGTAGGATTGGAATATGGCAACGAATATTACGAATACAACCTTTAGTAATACATACAAAGATGATTTCACTGATAGTGATAACTATCATAGAATCCTTTTTAATTCTGGTAGAATCTTACAGGCTAGGGAATTAACACAAGCACAAACCATCCTACAAAAACAAATTGAAAGATTTGGTAATAATATCTTCAAAGAAGGCTCTATTGTTAAGGCTGGTGGATTTGTTGTCAACAACGCCTACGAGTATATTAAGCTAGATACTACTTCAAACGCTTTACCAGCCGATACGACAACTTTAATCGGCACAGAATTTGCAAGTCAAGACGGTAATAATATTAAAGCCGAAGTGATTGAGGTCGTTGCTGCCGAAGGTGCAGACCCGGCTACTCTTTATGTTAAATACACATACACAAAAGATGCAACCGCAGGCGCTTCTTCAATTCGAATGCCAAGCGGGGTTAATATCAACAATGGATCAGTAACACTTACCACTGCTTCATCAAATGCTTCTGGTACTGGTATTCGCGCTAGTGTAAGATCCGGCATCTTCTATGTAAAAGGTCATTTTGTTTTCACAGAAGATCAATCAATTATTGTATCAAAATATACTGATACCTATACCGGTGATATTGGGTTCAAGGTAACAGAAGATGTTGTTACAACTACTGATGATAATGATCTATACGATAATCAGGGCGAGACACCAAATATTTCTGCACCTGGTGCCGACAGGTACAGAATCAAGTTAACTCTTATTAGAAGAGAAGATATTGTCGGGAATGAAAATTTTGTTTTCATCGGTGAGGTTTTCCAAGGCGCTGTCGGAAAATATGTAGGTGAATTTAATCCCTATAATGTTCCTAACCAAGTAACAGCCGAAAGAATTAAAGAAAATTCTGGCGACTATATTGTTAAACCGTTTAAGATTAAATTTGAAGACGACTCTGCAGATACACATCTTCTTTTAAAAATTAGCGATGGTATCGCTGTTGTAGATGGTTATCGAGTCGCAAGAAATCCTTCTCAAATCAGAATTCCTAAATCAAGAACGTCTTCTTCTAGCCCTAACAGTATTACTGTCGCATCTTTTGGTAACTATGTAAAAGTTTCTAGCGTGGCAGGGAATACGAATGGATTACCTAATCTATCTACGTTTGAAGAATTAGATATTCAAGACAGTGCTGATTTTCATGGTGGATCAACTGCTAAACTCGGAACTGCAAGAGTAAGAGGAATTTCTGAAGACGGCGCTAATTATCGATATCATCTTTTCGATATCAATATGGATACTGGTAAGTCTTTCAGAAACGCAAAAAGCATTGGTTCGGATTCAGATAACTGGTTTAATATTATTCAAGAGAATAGTGAAGCTGTTCTCTATGAACCAGAGAAAAATACAGCTCTCTTCCCATTGCCGAGTTCTAGACCTTCTGAATTAGAAGATATTGTTCTTACTGAACAAAGATATGCCAGCAGTATTAGCGCGGATAGCGGAGATTTACCTACTCTTGGTGCAAATGAGGTATTTGCAAACTCAACCGACTGGGTATTTGCAAAAGCTGATAGTGACATCTATACCGGAAGCGTATCATTCTCTCCTTCAACAATTGATGGACAGGCATCTGGTACAGTTACACTGAGTGGAGCATCAGGCAGTAGTAATATTGAATTAGCTTATTATGTGACTACAACTGCAACTGGATCTAATATGATTCGGAATAAAACTAAAACCACTCACACTGCTTCGGGAGTATCAATTGAATCAGATGGCTCAGGTACAGAGTATTTTAGTATCGGTAAGCCAGATGTAATATCAATTACTAAAGTATCTGATTCAGCTTCTGGAACAATTGATTATCTTCCACGATTCGATTTTGATAACGGTCAAAGAGATAATTATTATGATATCGGTCGTCTTATTCTGCGAGAGGGACAAACAGCACCTGCAAGTGTTTATATTTCTGCTGAATATTTTGATCATAGCACAGCAGGTCATTTCTTTGCATTCTCTTCATATGATTCTTCTGACATCGGTGGATATCAAAATATTCCGACATACACATTCGCAAATGGATCGACGATTTCGCTAGCAAACTATTTAGACTTTAGATCAGTTAAGAATACCAGTGGAACTTTCTCTGGCGGTGACGCTTTAGTAAATGAATTACCTCAACCGAATGATTTGATTACTATAGGCACTTCTAATTTCTATAATCAAGAAACAGGCAAATTAATCATTTCTTCGGAAGGTGTAATATCCTATATCACAGGTCAAGCTGCGCCAACCGCTAGAGACTTTCCACCTGCACCATCACGCAATTTAGGATTATATAATGTGGTTCTTGGTGCTAATACATTAAATGATTCAGATGTGGGTGTACAGTTTATCGAAAATAAACGATTTACGATGAAAGACATCTCTGTTCTTGAAAAGAGAATCGATCGTCTTGAAGAAGCTGTCACATTGAATCTTCTAGAAGTAGATACTAAAAACATTGAAGTTCTTGATTCTGCCGGAAATAATAGAACAAGATCCGGATTTATTGCTGATAACTTTGATGATCAGGGCTATACCGCGACTAGAAATCCAGATTATGCGGCTTCTATTGACCCCTTCGCAGGATATCTACACCCCGCTTTCAATGAAGATAATATCAGATTAATTTATGATTCTGTAGGATCAAGTAATGTCGTGCTGAAAGGTGATAATATCTATATCGACTATGATAGTGATACATATCTTGATGCATCCCTCGCAAGTACATTCTTTAAGATTAACCCGTTCGATTTTGCACAATGGAGAGGTATCTTTATCTTATCTCCAAGCTCTGATGAATGGAGAGACGTTGAGAATATTGCTGGTAAAGTAACAGACGGTGGATTACAACTTGATACCAAACAGGCTTATCTATGGAACAATCACGAATGGAATTGGAATGGTGTTGCACTTGAAGATTTGACAGTTGGATCACGAACAACTAATCAAAAGAACTACTATTATAATAAAGTTGTTACAGATGAAAGAGTTCGTGAGGTTGTGGGTGAAAGAGTGATTGATACTGTTCTTCTACCATTCGCTCGGTCAAGAAAGATCTTCTTTAAAGCTGAAGGTCTAAGACCGAATACACAACACTTTGCTTACTTTGATAAACAAAATATTGCAAGTTGGGTAAGAGAAGAAACTTTCGTAAGATATGCCGCTCAAAATATTGATAACGGCAATGTCTATAAAAATGCATCTTCACATCCAGACGGATCTTCTATTCTAGTATCTGATGATAATGGTACAATTGAAGGATCTATTTGGATTCCATATAAAAGATTCAGAACCGGTGCACGTGAAGTTGCTTTGATGGATGTGAGTGTATATACAAATGAATTTGCTCTATCTAATTCAAGAGCGACAACTAATTATGCATCTGTTGGTGTGCTAGATATTAATGAACAAGACATTGTCAATACGAGAGTGCTTACCATCGCTTCTGAAAAAATACCTCCTAGACCAAATACTTCTGGTGGAAATAATAGCGACGGGAAATCTGGCGGTACTCAATGGTATGATTGGAATGGTGATGGTCAGTTCGATAAGCAGACCCCAATAATGAAAGATTTTGGGACTGGATTTTCAGGAGATTATTACAACCAACATTCAGGCGCGCCTGACAACGGGGCGTTCTCACAGAATCCTCACACGCGGTAGGCGGCATAACTAAGTATTTGAAGGGAAATTAAATTAAATGGCACAGACTTCATTAGGATATCAGGTAGATAAATATTCAATCGCTCAGTCATTTTACGTGTCTGACGAAGAAGGTATTTTCTTAACTGCTATTGACTTATACTTTAAAACAATGGTAGATCCTAACACTCTTCCTGTGTTAATGGAATTACGACCAATGGTCAATGGATTTCCTTCTTCTACTGCGATTATTCCTGGTTCTGAAACTGCAATCCCGGCATCATCCATAAACTATTCAACAGACGCTTCAGCGAAGACGAGATTTGAATTTGAAGAGCCTATCTTTCTGAGTGGTGCTCGAGCTTATGCATTTGTAGTCGCGACAAATACTTCGAATTATGAATTGTTTGGTGCAACTGGTGATACTTTTGTTATTGGTTCTACAGAAAAGAGAATCTCAAAGCAACAAACGCTTGGTAGCTTGTTCTTTAGTCAGAACTCGGCAACATTTACTGCCGCACAGGAACTTGACTTATCTTTCAAATTAATTAGAGCTAAATTTAAGCATACAGTTGCAACTCTTAAATTAGAGACAGCAAGTCTTCCACAGAGAGTTTTGACTAATAATCCATTCTCTGTTGATTCTGGTTCTTCACTAGTTACCGTTTATCATCCTAATCATGGATTCCAGCCGAATGACTATATTACAATGTCTGTCGGCGGCGGCTCTGTCGCAAATTTAGATAGTGATAACTTTACAGGTGTCCACCAAATTTATGATTCCGCAGGATCTGTCGACATTCTTAGATATCAGATTGATCTAGGTACAGTTGCGACATCTACAGCTGTAGGCGGGGGTAATAGCGTAACAGTCGATAAGAATATTCCGTATAGTAGTATCCATCCAGTTGTGCAGACTCTTATTCCAGATAAAACAAGAATTTCAAGTGGCTACAGAGGTGTTAGAGTACCTAAACTTTCGAGTGCTGATTGGGGGGCAGCTTCAGCTACAACTCGATATACTACACCTGATACTAATTATAGAACTATTAAGCTTAATGCCACAAATGAAGCTCCACTGCCATATGCAATGTTAAGTGATGCCATACTCGATAGTGCTGGACATTCATATTCTGGTGAACTGGAACTTACTCTTGAGAGTTTCGATTCTTCTGTATCTCCGATGATTGATTTACAGAGAGCATCACTAACTCTTATTGGCAATCAAATTGATAGACAGGCGGCTGAAACCAATGCAAGCAAAACATTCAGACAACCTGTTAACTATGTTGCCGAATCAGCGGCACGTGGCGGATCCTCGGCGTCTAAGCATATTACAAATGCTATTACATTAACAGAAGATGCTGTTGGTTTAAAAATCTTACTTTCTGCTAACAGACCTTCTGAAACTGATTTCCAAGTTTGGTTCAGAACTGCGACAAGTGATGAGATTATTCAAGACAAAACTTGGTCTCTTCTTACAGAAGAAACTAATAATCCAACAGATGAAGTTAGAAGCATATTCAGAGATTATGAATATTTGGCTGGCGGTCAAGGCGGAGATTTATCTCCATTCACACAGTTCCAGATTAAAATCGAGATGAGATCCTCTAATCAGGCAAAGGCACCAACATTCTCGAGTCTGAGAGTGATCGCAATGAGTGTATAATGGAAGATAGATTTTTAAAAGTTCGAGGGCATGAGGGTCTTGTAAAGGATACAGAAACCGGTGCTATACTGAATATAAATAGAAATGAAATCGTGAAGGCTAAAGAAAGAAAAAAACTTCGTCGGCAAAAAGAATCTGAATATCAAGTAATGAAACAAGACGTAAATGATCTCAAAAAAGATATGAATGAGATAAAAGAACTTTTAGGTAAAATAGCAGAGAGAGTATAATGGCAACACAAATTAATTTATCTGATCCTATTTCAAGTCTCGTTACCAAAACGAATACTCTCATTACTGAAGTTGGTGATAAAACTTCACTCAATACTGCCGATACCACAGATTTAGTAACTGCAATTAATGAAATTAATACTAAAGTAGTTGCTATTGATACTGATGCTGAAATTGGTGCTAAAGTTGAAGCATTTTTTGCTGGTAGTCAATTAGATGTAGGTGGTATTAATGCAGACTCAGCGGATTTTGATTCAGCAACTATTACAACGCTTACTAGTACAACAGGTACAATCACTACACTTACCAGCACTAATACCACTATTACTAATGCTACTATCGACTCCGCTGTAATTACTGATATTTCTGGATCAAGTATTAATTATGATTCAGCAACGTTAAACACGTTGAATATGGAATCTGTTGCTCTAGACAATATTAAGCCGTTGCAAATTAAAAATTCGGCCGGTTCTGTTGTTCTGGCAGGTTATCTATTATCTACAAGTAATACCGATGGAACTCTCTAATGGCTGTGAGAACCCCCGTATATTATGACGGAACTAGCATCCGAGAAGTTACTTCTGATGATATTACCAATATCAAAAAGAGATGCGTTTACTTGTGGGGAGCTTCCCGTTCTGTAAATTTATCTTATGTTAGCTCAGGTGGAAGCCTGCAGAGAATGTTAGATACAAGAGACAGAGCAAGTGTTGTAAGTCAAGATGCATCTTCTTTTCCTAATCCTGGTTCTATTGATGAACAAGGCGCACAAACCCAATATCAATGTATAGATCAATCAACTTCCGATGGTGGGCCAGCTGACCCAGGAGATGCTAATAATAGAAAATATCCTCTGTTTTTAAATGGAACCAGTTTACAAGCTATGACCAAACAAGATATGTTAGATACATTTATTGGTCCAGCTATTGATATTTTGGTTCAGTCTGGAAACAGAGACGGCATATACACAATCCACAATGCAGATACACTAACTGATCACACTCGAATTGGTAGCACTTCTGAACCGGTTTTTATTAATCAGGAATTTAATAAAGCTTTCCACGGATTAAATGCTGGCGATGAGCAGACATTAGATATCATTAACGGTGGAGCTACCAGAGATCAGCCTACTACTATTACAGAATACTTTTTGTTTAGAGCTAATCAAGGAGTATATAATAGTGGGGTAGAACCTACATTTAATATACCGTTATTTCTTAGAACAGATAATGATATGCAAAGCTATACGCAAGCTTCTATTGATACTATACTATCCGATTTACTCGATTGGGCAGCATCTTCTCAAACTGGATATAGAATTAGATATGAAATAAGTGGAACTGGTAATGACCCATTATCAGCTTCTGGTCAATCAAAAGGAGAAGCAATGATAGATACTACACTTAATGGTAATGCAGTTGTAAATGATCAAGATGGTGCTGATTTATACTATGCACAAAGATTCCCAGCTGGATCTAGTGAGACTGAAACAACTTATGTTTTAAGAGTTAGGAAAGAATAAAATGGATAATCATACATTTATTGGAGCTCGGTTTATTGATACTAAACACACTACCTGCAGAAGTTTCTGGAGGGATAATAATGATGAAACAATTACTAGAGCCCAAACTGTACTTCGTGAAGAAGGTGATGGCCAGTGGGAAAGCCTTTTGAAATTAACAACTTTAGAAGAAATTCTTCGAAATACTTTTGAATTTAACAAAGCGGAAGAAGAAGCTTTTAAAGCTATGGTCAAAGAAATGTACCCTCCTGAGGTAATCATTGAAACTCATGAAAGACAAATTGAAGTAGAAAATAAATCCTTAGATTTTGAAAAGCTTCTGTCAGGAGATCTTGAAGCAGAAGAATTATTTAAACTTAAGATTCTTATGTTTGAAAATGAAAAAATTAAAACATCAAAAGATAAGAGCTTAAAATCAAAAATTAGAAAATCAAAGGATGCATTAGAAATTATTAATCTGTATTATAATGCCATTCAAACTTCTTCGTAATGAAGTGGGTCATTTTTCTTTCTAAAGCCAGATACTGTTCTCTTGTTTCAATTTTGTGATCAAGAATTTGATGCCACGGACCATTAATATTTACAGCTGGTACTTCATTCTTAGAAAGCAGATATGAGTAAATAGGTTCATTATTATAATCCATTGTTTCTTTAATATTATCTGTGTACATACTGTCCGGATCATTTTTAAAGAAAGTAATATTGTTTAGAATTTCTTCTAAGTCTTCAAAATAATTTAATTCTTGAATATGTTTTTGAGTAGCTCCAATAATTCCAGTATTGGTAATAGGAACTCTTGGGCTCATAAAATCATGACTACATAAAGCATGTGCGATAAAATATTTGTTTATCATTGAACGCAAATATAATTTTTCATTGCTCCACGTCGCAATATACTTGAGAGCCATTTCATGATAATCTTCCAGATGTACATGAATACCTTTATTTAAATCGTGAGCTTCAAAAAAGTTTTCTTCTGTTTCGAAAAGAACATCGAAGTCTACATACAAAACTTCATCATATTCCTCGGCTAACCTTTCCATTTTCCAAAGTTTATAGAAATTAACTACATGATATTCATTTTGTTCAGTGCAATACGAATACATGAGATCTCTAAACTGTTCATAATCTTTTCCATTAGTATAATGAAAATAATCACAGTTATGCAAGTTAGCGTAATCTTTTTTATTTTGAATTAAACGCTCGCCATATTCATTCATCACTCTTTTAGTTTTGGTCGATCTATCTTCAAGTTCCCAGGCCCAGTAAGGACCAAGTTGTTTATCTAGTTTCTCTTCTTCTAAATCGATATGAATCGAAAAAATTACTCTCTTCATTTTCCTATTACCATAAATCTTTGGAAGTTATGATTGTTAATCGCTCCACTATACGCAACCCAATCTAAATTTAAATAATGAATCATATGTTCAGTATGATAAGAACAATTAATATGTGTAGGATGATCAAAGTAATTATTGCTTTGTAAGCATACCCAAGCATCTGGATTTTTATTTCGTACTAAATCTATCCAATATTGTTTTTCAATATGCTCTACAGAAGTCGATACAATTACGTTATACAATGAAATGTCTATATCTTCTGCTTTTGCGGTTATAAATTGTGAATCAATATCTGGGAATAATTTCCAAGCAATATTTTGGCATTCTGGATCCATATCAATAGAAGTAATATTCATTCCAGGTTCTGGAAACTTTTTTCGTAGATAGTTTGCCATCAATCCATACCATCCACCGATTATTAGAATATTTCCAGAATCATAACCATATAATTTACATAACTCATATGCTAACCATTTTTTAGATTCAGTTTGATTTTTACTTAATGAATGTATGATATCTTTAATACGAAACATGTCTGCGCCTTCATACATTGCATTATCATATATTTCTTCAATTAAATGAAGAGCATTATGTAAAGTTTGTTCCATCTAATTCCTCATATGTCGTAATTGGTTGACCGTTATATTCTTCATATTTTTCAGAATGAATTAGATCATGATCAAAGGTATTGTAATCAAATCCTTCATGAACCATAAATCTGTCAATACCTTTATATTTTCGCATAAAGTAATCTGGATTAGTAATAAAATGTTCCCATATATGTTTTTGTTCCTGACCTGTCCAAGTCATGACTTGACTATTGATTCGAACATCATAATTATGATTGATAGGTGTGTCTTTTTTCCATGGGCAATCTACAAGAGTTAATCCATCCCACTTAAGATATGGTAAAGGATTGTTATTAATTCGAGTATCGAGATCGAAATATAAATTTTGGCCAGGCAAATCTAATTGAAATAACCATAATTTATTCCACCATACTTTTAAATTAGGACCACACGGAATTGTATTACACGGCACGTTTGGTTTATCTGTAACACAATAAAAATTAGCATCAATATAGAGTTTTAATGTTTCGAATAAATATGAGACGTGATTTGCACTATACTTATCGCCATGTTTTACAAATAATATGTTCATGAATATCTTGTTTCACTAAGTTTTAAGGATATTAACTGATTCATTAAGTATCCTTCAACACCTAATGTAACAAGTGTATGGCAAGGCCAGTCAAATCGAATCGAATCTATATCGATAACATAATAATCATGAGTTGATGTCATCAATATATTATCAACTGTTAGATCATGATGTAACATAGCAAATCCTTTTTTTGAAGAAAAGTTTGCCATAAAGTACTTAATTTCTTGTAAAACTCTCATGCAGTCTAAAAAAGTTTTTTCAGTAAAAACCTCGTCATAAAATAACCTTAAAGGTCTACCACTTACTTTTTCCATTACTATTGATTCGTTTGGTGTAAAGTCGTATATCTTTGGTAAGATACCATATTCATCATTAAATTCTGTATAAAGTTGTAGCCATCTACTATCTAAATGTTCTAGCCAAATCTTTGAATTTTTAATAATCTTATCTTCATCTTCGTAAGTTTCTGCTAGTGGGGTTTCTTTAATCAATTTCATTTTCTATAACTCTCATACATTTATGAATAGATTTCATATTTTGTAATCCTACAGAATCTGGTTTTTCATATAAAACTTCAGACTTAACATTCATTAATTTTCCCCATATTTCTAAAAGTTCTTTTTGGGAAAGCATACGTACTCCCCAATCTTCTGTATGTCGTCTACCATTTCGTTCATATATATTAATGAATATTTCTACTTCTTTTTCATAAGCATATTTAAATAATTTATCAATATTAAAAGCATTGACTGACATTAATGTTGTATTGATAGTTACTTTTTCTGGTCCAATGGAAGTAATAAATTTTTCTATGTTATTGTATGTTTCTTTATAAACGCCACCTACACGAATTAATTCGTATTCTTCTGGAATAATTGTATCAACAGAAATAGATACCCTAAGATTATTATCCCTACATATTTTTTCTACTTTTTTATTGAATACGGATCCATTCGTGCAAATCATGATACTTACTTTTGGATTAATCGCGGCAATTCTACTACATAAAGCATATAAGAGTTTATGAGAAAATGGTTCTCCTCCTGTAAATCTTATCTCTTCTAAGTGAGGTATAAATTCTTCGAATTCGTGTAAAATCTGATTTGCATTTTCTTCGTTATCAAATACATTGGGAGCCCATTCTCTCAGAAACTTGTCTCTTCCTAACATATGTTTTGAAGATAATTCTCCAAAACACATCGGGCATGCAAAGTTGCAAAGATTGGAAATTTCAAATTCAAAAACTTTTGGCCAGCTTGATCCATTTAAAGCATGCTTTAGTCTTTCGTCACCCACATTCCAATCATAATCATATATTGGAGGATCTATTTTATTACTGATTCTATAACCACAAACTTTTTTACATCCATGATGTAAATTAGAATTTAAAAATGCTTCTTGATATTCACCATTTAAATGACGATGATTATTTTGTTTACCAAACCAATAATCTTTTAAGCCAAACTCGCCTTTTTTCCATCTTGTTTGATGCGTAGCAAAACAACAAGGAGACATATTACCATCTCTTTTAATTCTCATATGATTAAATGCAGCATAGCAAGTAATAAATTTATGAGATGCCGGTAAAATTCTTGCATCTTTAAACCAATCCCAATTATCCATTTTTTTTATACTCATTTAAATATGGTGCCATTTCAAAAATATCTTCGTCATTAAATCTACTAATCAAACAAAAGTCAATCCATTGCATCATTCTATTTCTAATCTCTTCATTGCCTTCCCATCTATCAATAGTTGGTTTGACGCTTAAAAGATTATTGACCCCACTTATATGTAAATCGTTACTTCTGTAATATGTACTGTTTATTTTATCATACTTTTCTAAATAAGTAAACACTTTTTTTAGACCTTCTTCAATATGATGTTCATACAAATAAAGAGGTGAACAGTACTTCGGGAACGTTACTAAATTAGCCATACTAATACGATCGACTCCTGGCACTTGTTTCCAATAATCGATCAGTTCAACTATATTCATCCAATTGTAAATTGAAATGGTTGAAACTACGACAACTTTCCGGCCTTCTTTTGCATGATATCTGTTGATGTTATCAACAGTCTTTTCGAAGTTGCCCCCTCTAATCCAATTATATAAGTCACCTATTCCATCAATACTTGCTTGTACATGAACTTCTTCTATTCTATGTAAAAGATCAATTACATAATCTGTTACTAATTGAAAGTTGGTACATATCTCTATTCTACATTGAGGATTCGTATCTGCAATCTTTTCTAAAATTTTAATATTATTTGGATCTGCAAATGGCTCACCACCTTTGATTGTTAAATGCTGAAGGTGGGGCACAATATCTAAAACCTTATCAACATCTTCATCTGTCATTTTGTAGATATCCGTATGAAACTTATGATTTTCATTCCTCCATTCTAAACCTACATCAACTGCCATTTTTTCGTATGGTGACCACTTCGAAGAATATTTTCCAGAGCATGTTACACACATTTGATTACAAATATTGCTGGTTGTAATTTCTAGAAATCTAATAGGAATTATATCCGAGTTAATGTCTTCTTCATAGTTGGGGAAGTTAAATCGATTGTATGAATCAAACCTTGCGATACGCCCAGCATTATAATGGTCTACACAAACTTGACATTGCTCAGGCATATCTTGTTTTTTAAATCTTTCACGCATTACATTGTAAATGTCAGAATTAAAAAAAGTTGTAAGGTTATTGATATTACTTACATGCTCTAAAGCTACATGATCTCCAGCGCAGCATAACACAACTTCTCCTACTGGATTAATTGTTAATCCGGTATCTGGTACTAAACAATTTATCATAAAATTATATATCGATTTTTAAAACCAAATTTTCATAAATAACACTAAATAGGCAGGGGCGTTATCGCACGTCCGACAAAGAATTACGAAAGGTATTTCATGGCCCAGTACGAAGAATTTACAATCGATCAAGGTGCAGATGTAGCTATTGAATTGCACTTGGTCGATCTAAACGATGCAGTCAAAGATATTAATAATCATACAGTTGCTGCAAAACTCAAGAAAAATTACAACAGTGACAGCTCAGATACTACAAGCTTTACGGCAATCGTATCGGATGCCGATAATGGCATTGCTACACTCTCCCTTACAAATGCACAGACGGATGCTTTGAAAGTTGGACGATATGTTTATGATGTAGAACTTTCTTTTGTCGATAGTGATGGTAATACTATTACAGAAAGAATACTTGAAGGTCGAATGCAAGTAACTCCTTCCGTTACAAAGTGAGGTAGAGATGGCAATTAAAGTAACATCAACTGGTCAAACTACTTTCGTAAAAAAGGTAGTTATTGGAACACCTATTAAAAATGTAGATCAGAATTTCACATTTAATTCAATTAATGAGGTTCAGATATCTGGTGCCGCAAACAATGAAATACTTGTTTACGATTCTGCATCAAGTAAATGGGTAAACCGTGATAGTGCTTCTCTTGTCAATCTTACTCTTTCAGGTAACTTAACAGTTGAGGGTGAAACAACAACACTCAATACAACTGTACTTGATGTTGAAGATAAAAATATTACCCTTGCAAAAGGTATCACAAATGCAAACGATTGTGATGGTGCTGGTATTACCGTTGATTTTGTTGGTGCAGAAATTGTATATGATAATACAAATAATTCCTGGCAACTCAATCGTGATCTTGAAGTAAGTGGTAAAGGTACATTTACTGGTAATTTACTTCCTGCTGCAGATAGTGCATACGATCTTGGTGATAGTTCAGCAAAGTGGAAAGATCTTTATTTAAGTGGTTCTACAATACATCTTGGTGGTCTTGATATTAAAGATCAGGGAGGAGATTTCAGTGTAACAGATAGTGCTGGTAATGCAGTTAATTATGATTTAGCTGGATCAGTATCACAAATTAGAGGATTCTTTAGTTCTTCAGGCGATTTAAGTTATGATTCTTCGACTGGTATTTTTAGCTTTGATGTTGAAGATATATACACAACTGCAAACTTCGAATCCGATTTAGGTGCTGCTATTGAAGGTGGTACTGGTATTACATATGATTCTTCGACTGATACAATTAGTATTACAGATACAGGTGTTATCGCAGGTGAATACGGATCTGAGACTCAAGTTCCGATTATAACAGTTAATGCACAAGGACAAATCGATTCGATCGGTGAAATACTTGTTGCGGGTGTAACTGGCCTAACATACGATTCGTCAAGTGGATTACTTACAATTACAACTGCTGACGGTAATTCATTTACTGATTCAGTTAATCTAAATCCATTTACTACATCCGAACTTACCGAAGGAACAAACTTATATTATACAACAGCGCGTGCTGATAGTGATGCAAAGAATGCCGTATCAGCAACCGATGCTGGTGGAGATGGATCGTTTAGTTATAATCCCGGTACTGGCGTCTTTACATATACTGGTCCAAGTGCATCAGAAGTAAGATCACATTTTTCTGCACAAGGTGATTTATCATATGATTCATCGACAGGTGTTTTCCAGTTTGATGTTGAGGATGTCTATACAAAAGCAAACTTTGATTCAGACTTTAATGTATCTCTTGATGAAGCTGCACTTGGTGGTACTGGTCTTACATTCGATAGTTCTACTAACACCATTAATATTACAAATACAGGTGTAACTGCAGCAACTTATGGTTCGGCATCTCAAATACCTGTCTTCACTGTCAATGCACAAGGTCAGTTAGATTCCGCAGGATCAGTTGCTGTTGCCGGTGTAACTGGTTTAACATACGATTCTTCAAATGGTGCACTTACTATCTCGACCGCTGATGGGAGTACATTTACTGATTCAATTAATCTAAATCCATTTAGTACTACTGATCTAAGTGAAGGATCAAATCTTTATTATACAACTGCACGTGCAGACTCTGATGCGAAGAATGCAATTAGTCTTACATTTACTGGTGGTGATGGTGCTGCTAGTTATACACCAGCAACTGGAGTTATTTCAGTTACTGGTCCGAGTGCGGCAGAAGCTCGAGCACATATGGTTGCCGGGACTGGCGTTACATATGATTCTTCAACTGGTGTTATATCAATTGGACAGTCAGTTGGTACAACCGACAGTGTTACATTTGGTAATATAAATCTTCCAGATGCTGGTAAACTTATTTTTGGAACCGACAATGATCTGCAGATTAGTCACAGTGGCACAAGCGCCTTAATCAAAAACACCACAGGCACACTTGTCTTACAAGGTCCTACTGTTAGAATACAAGATGCAGGATCGTCTCAGACAGCCATTTCAGCCTCGAACGGTATTGCTACACTTTCATTTGAAAACTCAGCAAAATTGGCAACTACAGATTCTGGTGTAACAGTTACAGGAAGTGTACGTGGTGATTCTTTCTCAGTTGGTGAAATTTCATTCCAAACAGATTTCCATGATAGTCACATACCATTTGAAGAAGGTGCGTTATGGTATGATCCATATCATAAAAATCTGAACTACTATACTGACTTTGATCATCCAATTGAAATTGGTTTACAAATTGTTGAAAGAGTTTACAACAACAATGTATATACAATTAATAAAGGTCAACCACTTTATTATTCCGGAAACAGAACAGATGAAGCAGGTAGAGAATCTCCTACAGTTGGTCTTGCTAATGCAACATCTTCTACAAAATATAATGTTCAAGGTTTAGCTGCTGAAGATATACCAGCAAGTAGTTATGGTCAAATTGTTGTTGCTGGTGTTATTGACGGATTTGATACCTCAGGATTAACTGCAGGATTGAACTTCTTTGCTGGCCTAACAGACGGTGCAGTACAAAATGCAGCACCAACTTATCCAAACTATCCAATGTGTCTTGGTTGGGTTATTAAATCTGATGCAACTGATGGTAAAGTTATTATTAATCAGCAGAACCATTCAGTTAATACATTCCGAGTTCAAGGTGATACTCATATTGGTGATGATCTTGTTGTTGATGGTAACTTAACAGTCAATGGCACACAAACAATTACATCAACAGAAAATGTATCGATTGGTGGTAATATTCAGTATTTAAATGCTGGTGATACAATTGGTGAAAATGGAACATCTTTTGTTGGGTCAGGTTTAGATGATGCTTTCTACTCTGGGCATTATCAAGGAGATAGTTCATCTAAGTCATTCTTTGTTAAAATTGATGCTACAGGTACACCTGATACGTTTGAGTGGGGATTTGATAGTTCTGTAGGTACACAAGCAACAGGCGTTGCTATTACTGGCGAAGCTCAATTACTTGATAGTGATGCCGGTATTTCAATTGACTTTGGTGCAACAACTGGTCATACAGTTGGTGATAAATGGGTTGGTACTGCAACTGCAATCAATACTGATACAGGTTTATTTTCTAATAAGAATGAAGGTGATGCAGGAAATGGTTATACACATGTTGGTTTGTATTGGGATGCATCACAAGATGAATGGACATTTGTAGGTCAGTATGATTCTGAACCTGAAGCACCTATTAATCGATCAGCTCCAAGTTTTGCATATGGTGATGTAAGAGGTAAAGATTTCTATGGTACAAACTTTACTGGTTCTTTAATAGGTAATGCAAATACTTCTACCGAAGCAACAAATGTTACAGTTAGTGCAAATAATACAGCAAATGAAACTGTGTATCTTACATTTGTCGATGGTGCAACTGGTACACAAGGTATTGAAACCGATACTGGATTAACATACAATCCAAGTACAGGACTAATTACTACCACTTCTGTTACAGCAAGTGGAGATGTTACAATCGATTCTGCTGGTGGATTCCTCTTCGATGTATCTGACAAAGCACTTGAATTTGGTGATAACTATAAAGCATCATTTGGTGCTGATGGTGACTTACAGATTTATCATGATGGTTCATTATCTCAGATCAGAGATGCTGGTACTGGTGAATTAAGACTGGCGTCCAATGGTAATCTGGTCAGAATTTATGATACTGCTAACAATCGCACAATGGCTAAGTTCTTAACTGCTAATGGTTCTGTAGAACTTTGGTATAATGATTCTGCAAAATTGGCAACAAAATCAGATGGCGTAGACATTACTGGTGAATTAGTTGCTGATTCTGCAACATTTACTAATGTAACTGGTACACTTCAAACAGCTGCTCAAGCAAACATTACTTCAGTTGGTAATTTAACAGCATTAAGAGTTGATGGTGAAATAGATGCAAGAGGTGGTATTACTGATAATGCTGGTAATTTAATATTACAAGCTTCAAGTGGTAATGTAATCCGGCTAAGAAATCATACTGGTAACAACATAATTTCAGTTACTGATGATGGCGTCGCCCAACTAAATCATACTAGTAACACAAAATTAGTAACAACTGCATACGGTGCAACTGTTACTGGAACAATCAATGCTGACTCTGCGACATTCCTTGGCGGGGTAACATTATCTGAATCTTCTGAGGCTAATTTTGTACTTGCTGACAAAGGCGATGGTAGAGTCGATTTTGGGTTTGACGATACTACATATGGACCGGCTTTTGAGATGTATAATAAACAAGCCAGTGGATCGTATGTCAGTCGTAGAGGTAGAATTGGACTTACATACGGTGGTGGAGATGGACTAGGTGATATATCGTTTGTTCACAGAAATAGTTCATCATGGGTTGAAAAAGCTAACCTTGACGCTTATGGTAATTTCCAGATAGATGGTCAGTTAGATGCTGATTCAGCAACATTTGCTGGTGATGTTTCTGCAGCAACATTTACTGGATCTGGTGCAAACCTAACTAACTTACCTGCTGGTAATCTTACTGGTACTATTGATTCTGCTAGAATACCTTCACTAGCAACTTCTGATATTGTTACTGGTGTATTTGATTCTGCTAGAATACCTTCACTAGCAACTTCTGATATTGTTACTGGTGTATTTGATTCTGCTAGAATACCGTTTATTCCTGGCGGAGATGCTGATACTCTTGACGGTATTAATAGCACATCATTCTTACGAAGTGATGCAGCTGATGCAAAGACAAGTGGTGATCTAACATTTAATGACGATGTATCAGCTTTCTTTGGAACTGGTAGTGATTTAAAAATTCATCACCAGTCTTCTTCTGGCAATAGTTTCATTCAAGAAACAGGTAGCGGCTCATTAAAAATTACTGCTAGTCAAACTCATATCTTGAACGCAGCAAATAATGCTTACTTAGCTAAATTCCTTCAAGGTGGTGCAGTAGAATTAAATTATGATGGCACAACGAAAGTTAAGACCGACTCCGATGGTATGAGAGTTGCTGGTATCATTAATCAGCCATCTGGTATTATACTTGAAGATCCATCGAATACTGCTTATGGCGGTCATATTAGTTTCTATGACGGTACATCATATGAGCATTTCACAAATGGCGATATTGTAATTGGTGGTAGAAGTAATAATAATCGAAAGAAAAATATTGTATTAGACAGAGATACCGATACAGTTAGATTCCCAGGTGATGTACAATTTGATTCAGCTGGTGGTATACTCTTTGATGTATCTGATCAAGCATTAGAGTTTGGTGATAACTATAAGGCAACATTTGGTGTAAGCAATGATCTGCAAATTTATCATAGCGGCTCTCATAGTTTTGTACGAGATCAAGGTACAGGTCATCTTTATGTAACAACTAATGGTGACTTTATCCATCTAGGTAATGGTAGCACGCTGACAGCTGGAAAATTTTCACCAGCTGGTTCAGTAGAACTTTCCTATAATGGAAATAAGAAATTTGAAACCACTACAACTGGCGCTACTATAACAGGTGAAGTTGTAGCTGATTCTGCGACTATTAACGGTGGGCCAATTTACTTTGACTCTGATGGTAATACTTCTAGATTAAAACTAAGTCAAGTAATCCAGCAAGGTTCAGGTTCTCTGAACATACAAAATGATAATGGTACTGTTTATATTGGAGCAGAAAATGCTACTTATGCTCATATTAGAACAGATAGAAGTCTATTTTATATAGCTGATACTGTTGAATTTGGCTCAAATGAAATTCGTTCATATAATGGCGATTTCCAAATTAAACGAGATGATAACAATACGAACAAAATCGTAATTAGTGATAGTGATGTTCAGTTCCATAATGGTGTACTTCGTATTGATCAAGATGCTGCACCTTCAATTACTGCTAATAAACTTTATAACGTAGGTGGTTCACTCTTCTGGAATGGTACTGATGTTACATCCGGTGGTGGAGGAGGAACAGATTCCGCTACGGTTAGTGCAATCATTACTGCTGATGTTGATAATGCATTCGTAGATGCTTTAAATGTAAATGCTGCGACAGTTACTGCAACAGCAAATAACTCAACAGATGAAACTGTGTATCTTACCTTTGTCGATGGTGCAACAGGTGAACAAGGTATTGAAACAGATACAGG
>Ga0255781_10000125_pt1 | contig 57089 bp, 60 predicted proteins | sample 101ome_21_FD_179979 | JGI IMG/M metagenome (GOLD analysis project Ga0255781, IMG submission 179979) | Coastal salt marsh microbial communities from the Groves Creek Marsh, Skidaway Island, Georgia - 101413BT metaG (version 2) | ecosystem: Environmental > Aquatic > Marine > Intertidal zone >... | reverse complement strand
CTCAAGCGATAATAGAAACAGGCCCGCAACCGCGAAAATTGCAATTAGGATCAGCACTGACAGATTTGGAATGCGCATTTGGCTCAGGTCTGTCCAAGTCACATAAAGGCACAACGGTGCGGTCAGGATTAAAAAAACCAAAGCCTCAATCTGCATCAAATGTGTCATTAATTGCGAACCCCGCTGTCTAAGGCGCGCTGTGTTGCGACAGCTGCCTCGAAATATTGTGGATGGGTATCAATGGCCTCAGCCAGCAGGCCACGGCCTAGATCAATGCGATCCTGTCGAATGGCCGCCAATGCCATCGTATAGAGAAGCTGTGCGCCCTCCACTTGGGTCATATTGACAACGCGGCAAAGCATGGAACTGGGTTACAAAATTATTGGCAATATCAGTCATGCAAACGGGATTTTTGCGACTCGGGATTCTGTACCTGTTCTTGGGCATGGGCAGCGCATTGCCTGCACAAGAGGCCACAGACCCCCCAGCTTGGCCCGAGTTTAACTTTCGCCGGGTGACTGTGCCGGATGCCAATCACCAAGGGCCACGGATCACTATTCAAATCGCACCGCCCGTCCCAGACGCCACGCCTGCGGCGACCCCACTGCCGCGAAACCCGCATGATGACGGGGCCCATAGCGCTTGGTTCTGGGCAGATATTCCCGATGGGCTTACGGGCGGGGTGCCAAGATTTGAGGCCGCGCTGAATGTGATCGCCAACGCACCTGACAGGCAACACGGATATAACGCCGCTGGCATGGGTGATCTGGCCCGCCGCTATGGCGCAGTGATCTTGCGCGAGACAATCGAAACGCAGGTATCCCCTGCTCTCGCCTTGGCCATTTTGGCGGTGGAGTCGGCTGGGGTCGCAGATGCCAAAAGCCGCGCAGGCGCCCAAGGGGTGATGCAATTAATCCCTGATACAGCGGCGCGCTTTAACGTAGATGATCCATTTGACCCCGCGCAAAACATTCGCGGCGGCGTGGCCTATCTGGATTTTCTAATGGGGCGCTTCGCCCGTGACCCGCTTTTGGTCATCGCGGCCTATAATGCGGGGGAAGGGGCAGTGGATACGGCGGGTGGCGTGCCAAACTTTGCCGAGACCCGTGCCTATGTGCCAAAAGTGGCTGAGGCGTGGCAGGTGGCGCGGCTGTTGTGCATCACGCCACCTGAGTTGATTTCGGATGGCTGCGTTTTTGCAACCATGCAGCCCTAAGGGTCAGACAATATGCGCCTCTGTTGCCGCGCGCAGTTCAGCTTCGGCGACACCATCGGCCAGTTGCACGATCTTGAGGCCGCCTTCGACCACATCCAGAACGCCCAAATTGGTGATGATACGATGCACAACGCCCGTTCCTGTCAGCGGCAATGTGCAAGATTTCAAAACCTTGCTTTCCCCATGCTTGTTGGTGTGATCCATCACAACCACAACACGGCGCACGCCTACGACCAAGTCCATCGCGCCGCCCATACCTTTGACCAATTTGCCAGGGATCATCCAATTGGCAAGATCGCCCGTCTCAGACACTTCCATCGCGCCCAAAATTGCCATCGCAATCTTGCCGCCACGGATCATCGCAAATGATGTCGCGCTGTCAAAATAGGCGGTATGGGGCAATTCAGTGATCGTCTGCTTACCCGCATTGATCAGGTCTGGATCTTCCTCGCCCTCATAGGGGAAAGGCCCCATGCCCAGCATTCCGTTTTCGGATTGCAAGGTCACGGTCATGCCTTCTGGAATATAATTTGATACGAGGGTTGGAATCCCGATGCCAAGGTTCACATACATCCCGTCTTCAAGTTCTTGTGCCGCGCGGGCGGCCATTTGATTGCGATCCCATGGCATGGATTAGGCCTCCTCACGCTGGCGCACAGTGCGCTGTTCAATTCGTTTCTCATGCTGCCCCTTGATCAAGCGATGCACGAAAATTCCAGGCAAATGGATATGATCAGGGTCTAGGCTGCCCGCGGGCACGATTTCTTCGACCTCCATGATGCAAACCTTGCCACAGGTCGCAGCAGGCACATTGAAGTTCCGCGCGGTCTTACGGAAAATCGCATTGCCCGTTTCATCGGCTTTCCACGCTTTGACGATAGAGATATCCGCGAAAATCCCTTCCTCAAGGATATAGGTTTCGCCGTTAAAATCTTTGTGGTCTTTGCCTTCGGCAATCACTGTGCCCACACCGGTCTTGGTGTAGAACCCGGGAATGCCTGCCCCCCCTGCGCGCATCCGCTCGGCCAAAGTGCCTTGGGGGTTGAATTCCAGTTCCAATTCAGCCGCCAGATATTGGCGCATGAATTCTGCGTTCTCGCCCACATAAGAAGACATCATCTTTTTGATCTGGCGTGTGGCCAGAAGTTTGCCCAAACCAAAATCATCAACGCCCGCGTTGTTGGAGGCCACGGTCAAATCTTTAACACCGCTGTCCACGATGCCATCAATCAGCAATTCAGGAATCCCGCAGAGGCCAAAGCCGCCTGCCGCGATCAGCATTCCATCCTGCAAAAGGCCATCCAAAGCCTCAGCAGCAGAGCCATAGATTTTCTTCATCGGGTCTCACCCTTTTTCCAAAAAGATTTGTGGCAAATTGACCCGCAACCTGCGCGGTGTCAACGTGCTGCAATGCAGCAAATATCAGTTTGCGGGTCTGTTAGCGCATATCAGAAAGGCTTGCTTCCATCTCGGCGATCCATTCGCTCACAAATGCATCAAACCGCACATCGGGTTGCTGTGCGGTGATCCGTTCTGACAAAGGATCAGGGGCGGTGATGCGACTGCCGCTCATAACCTCCAGAACCGCATGGGCGCAGAACGGCACGTGCAATTCGGAATAACCGCCTTCATGCACCATCACGAGGCGACCCTCGCACAGCGCGTCAGCCGCGTCCCGCACCTGTTCTGCCATCGCACGGAACGTGTGGCTGCCTGCCATCATCCGCCCCAAAGGATCAACACCTGATGCGTCAAACCCACAAGCGATGATAATCACATCAGGCGCAAAGCGTTCCAATTCGGGGATCACCAAACGCTCCATCGCTTCAAGATAGGCATTATGCCCGCCCCCAGGGGGCAGCGGGATATTGAGGTTAAACCCTGCCCCAGCACCCGATCCACGATCCTCAAACGCACCGCTATCGCGGGGATAATTGCGGTCTTGGTGCAGGGAGATGGTCAGAACATCATCACGATCATAGAAAATCGCCTCAGTGCCGTTGCCGTGATGCACATCCCAGTCAATCACGGCAAATTTCGTAGCTAGCCCTTCGGCCCGCGCGGCCTCAATCGCGATGGCGATATTGGCAAAGAGGCAGAACCCATTGGGAAAATCGGGCAAGCAGTGATGTCCCGGGGGACGAGACAGCGCATAGGCATTCTCCAAATCCCGCTCAAGCACGGCAAACAGGGCTGATTTGGCCAAACCCGCAGACAGGGCCGCAATCTCGAACCCATCGGGGCCGAAAGGTGTGCGCAACCCCAACTCGCCCCCACCCTGCGCAGAAATATCTTGGAACTGGCGCAAATAGGTTTCGGGATGAATGCGCAAAATATCTTCTTCGGTTGCAGGATCCGCGTGGCGGGGCGCAAGTTCAGACCACAGTCCCGTGATCTCAAGTAGGTTTTTCAAGCGCCGCTTCGTTTCAGGATTTTCGGGCAGGCCGCCTGCGGCAAGAGGTTGAACCAATCCGCCCACAGGGGCGAGAAAGGCATAATTGCCACCCGAATGCCAAAAGCAGCGCTCATCCCAGAAAAACCCTGTTGCCATGATCAAACCTTTCCTCATCACCAAATCCACCGAGCGCATCTTGCACCCTAAGAGACAGAGTGCAAGTTTGCTGCTCATTGGCTTTTGAGAGGCACCCCTTGCGCAAATCCCTACCCGACCTCAGCGCCGATGCGCAGACCGGTATACGGCTAAATTTACGCGTCACCTCAAAGGCCGCGCAGAACCGTATCGTGGTCGAAGAAGACCTATTGCGGGTCTATGTGACCCAAGCACCCGATGGCGGCAAAGCAAATCGTGCGGTTCTCAAACTCTTGGCTCAGGCAATCGGGATCGCGCCCTCATGCCTGACGCTGATACGCGGCGAGACGGATCGGAACAAAGTGGTTGGCGTGAATATGGGCTAAATCCTGCGGCTTTGCCAAACCGTGTAAAGGCCCGAGGCGACAATAATCAAACTGCCGATCAAGGTCAGGGCATCGGGGCGTTCGCCAAACACGGCCACGGCCAAGATCATCGCAAAAACCAAACGAGTATACCGAAATGGGGCAATAACGGCAATTTGCCCTGTCCGCATGGCCATAGTTAGGCACATATAGGCGGCAACGCCAAATAAGATGGCAGGCCCTGTCAGCACCATGCCGCCCCCGCCCAGTGGGGCCACGCCGCCCTGATAACCCCAAACGATACCGCCTGCGATGCTCAGCATGATAAACCCGTAAACGCCAAGCTGCGCCGTTGTCATGCTCTTTGGTGCGGCGCGTGTCGCCAAATCACGGCCAGCAAAGCCGATCATGCCCAAGACCGCGAAGAGGGACAGCGGTTCAAATGCGTCTAGCCCAGGCCGTAGGATTAAAAGCACCCCAACAAACCCTGCGCCAATCGCAGCCCATTGGCGCCAGCCCACGGTTTCGCGAAACACCATCACCGCCCCTGCCGCCACCACCAAAGGCGTGGCTTGCAAAATCGCACTGGCCGAGGACAGGGGCGTTAAGGCAATCGCGACCGTGTAACATACCCGACCCGTGATTTCGAACAAGGCACGCCACGCCATCGCGCGACCAAAGGCCTTAGGGTGCAAGATCACCTCGCCCCGAAGGCGCGCCATGGCCACAAAGGCCAACAGCCCACCAAGCCCAAAGGTCACCATAACTTGGCCCAAGGGGATATGCGCCGCTGCCGCCTTGATAAAGATATCCTCAAGGGTAAAGGCAAGCATTGCCAAAACCATGAACAAACTGCCGCGCAAATTGGCCGCGTGATGGGATGTGTCAGGGGTCATTGGGGGGTCTTAGCGGGGCGGGCGATCAATCCGATACACCCCTTCTGGCAAGTTCAACGCTGCCGCCAACTCGCGCAACTGCGCCATAGAGATTGAGATTTTCTGAATGCTATCACTGCGCGGGTCATATTGTTCAACCTGAACGACCTCTTCAAAGGCCGTCAGCACGACATCCTCTTGGAGCGGGCTTTCCCCTTCATCCATCAAGGTTACAACCGTGGCGTCAAAATCATGCTCAATGCTAAACATAAGATCACGCTAGGGGGGAATTCCCGTCTTGGCAATCATGTGATCATATCGTGATGAGAATTCGATTGAGGTATCTCAAAATGGGCTGCAAAATAGGGTTGGCCGCAACAAAAAGGTGTTTGGTTCTGATGCGCGCAATTTTGATTTTGCCGATGCTTGCATTTCTAGCCGCGTGTCAGGTGGCAAGCCCCCCGCCAACGAGCGCACCTACAAGCACGGCAAGCAGCGATAATCTGCCCAAACTGGCCCCAGATGTGGCAATGAATAATTTTCGCACAGTGGTCGCCAAGGTCGAACCCATTGCCGAAGATATTTGCCGCCAAGAGACACCAGATCAAAACTGTAATTTCACCATTGCGATTGAGCGTGACAGAAATGCAGGCATCAACGCGTTTCAAACCTTGGACAATGCGGGCAACCCATATCTGGTCTTTACGATTGGCCTGATTGAAGATGCGCGCAATATTGACGAATTGGCCTTTGTCATGGGTCATGAAGCTGCCCATCACATCGCCCGCCATATTCCCCGCCAACGAGCCTCTGCCCAAGGGGGGGCGTTAATTTTCGGCGTGCTTGCAGGGATTGCGGGTGGCGATGCCTCTATGGTGCAAAACGCGGCCGATATTGGCGCCACAGTGGGCGCGCGCCGTTTTAGCCAAGATCACGAATTGCAAGCCGATGCTTTGGGCACTGTCATCGCCTATCGCGCAGGGTTTGATCCCGAGCGTGGCGCGCAATATTTTACCCGCCTGCCTGATCCAGGCGAAACCTTTCTTGGAACGCATCCGCCCAATGCGAACCGCATTCAGATCGTGCGGGATACGATGGCAAACTTGCGCTAAGGGTTGGGATCAGGCGATCTGACCCCAAAGATCATATTCACTGGCCTCATCGACTGTAACAGTCACAATGTCGCCCGCTTTGAGATCTTGGAACCCTTCATCGATAAAGAGATTGCCATCAATCTCTGGCGCGTCTGATTTGGTGCGGCAGGTGGCCCCTTCATCGTCCACCTCATCCACGATCACCTCGAGACGCATGCCGATTTTGGCGGCCAATTTCGCCTCGGAAATGCTCTGCGCCTTTTCCATAAAGCGCACAAAACGCTCGTCCTTGACCTCTTGCGGCACATGGTCTGGCAAATCATTTGACCGCGCACCCGCAACATTTTCGTAGGTAAAACAGCCGACCCGATCGAGCTGCGCCTCATCCAACCAATCAAGCAGGGTCTGGAATTCAGCCTCTGTTTCGCCCGGATACCCCACGATAAAGGTTGAGCGCAGGGTGATCTCAGGGCAGTCCGCACGCCAAGCTGCGATTTCGTCTAAGGTTTTACTTGATGACGCAGGGCGGGCCATACGTTGCAACGTATCGCGATGGGCATGTTGGAACGGGATATCCAGATAAGGCAGAACCAACCCTTCGGCCATCAAGGGGATCAACTCCCGGACATGCGGATAGGGGTAGACGTAATGCAACCGCACCCACGCGCCCAGTTGGCCCAAATCGCGCGCCAAAGGAAGAATTGGGAATTTCTCATCCCGACCAGCCCAATCCGTGCCATAGGCTGACGTATCCTGACTGATGACCAGAAGTTCCTTCACCCCTGCCTCAACCAGTTTTTCCGCCTCACGCAGCACGGCCTTTGCGGGACGGCTTTGCAGGCGGCCCCGCATATCGGGGATGATGCAAAACTTGCACTTGTGATTGCAGCCCTCGGAAATCTTGAGATAGCTGTAATGACGAGGGGTTAGGCTTACGCCTGAACTTGGCAATAGATCGACAAACGGATCAGGCGCGGGTGGCACGGCGGCATGCACCGCATCCAAGACTTGCTCATATTGGTGTGGGCCAGTCACGGCCAGAACACGCGGATGCGCACCTGTGATATAGTCAGGCTCGGCCCCCAAACAGCCCGTCACGATCACGCGGCCATTTTCGCGCAGCGCCTCGCCAATAGCGTCCAAACTTTCGGCCTTGGCGCTGTCAAGAAAGCCGCAGGTGTTCACAATTACCGCATCTGCACCGCTATAATCGGCGCTGATCCCATAGCCTTCGGCGCGCAGTCGGGTCAGGATCCGCTCACTATCCACAAGCGCCTTGGGGCAGCCAAGCGAGACCATCCCGATTTTGGGCTGACCCTCGCGGATCGTCTCCTCTATGCGCGCACGGGCAAGATCTGGGCGAAGATTTGGTGGGTTCTGTGTCATATCCCGCGCTATAGCGTGGCTTTTGGCCATCGTGAAGCAAGAAAGCACTCAGGCACCATCGGCGCGGGGCCACATCCAGCCTAATCTTGTTCTGCCATGACCTCGCGCAACCTTGAACAAAAAGGCACCGCCAAGGCTTTACGGCCCCGAACCATAGCCGCTAAACACAAAGATGCTTGGGGTTACAAAAAATAGTTTGGGGGATTCTCGATGAAGTGGGTGTTGCGGGTCATTTTGGCTGTCGTGATTTTCGTGGGCGTGGCTGTTGGAGGGATTGCGTTAATTCCAACGGACACCATTGCCAGATTGGCGACAGAGCGGCTATCGGCCAGCCTCGCGCGTGATGTGACCCTGACGGGCGCAGTGCGGCCAAGTTTTTACCCCATGATCGGGATCAGCGCCAAAGGTTTTGAAATTTCCAACCCTGACTGGGCTGCGGATCAAGGCCCGATGCTGCGGGCTGAGGCCTTGCATATCGGGGTCGAAGTCATGCCCCTTTTTTCTGGCGAGGTGCGGATTGCGCGCGCGGAACTCATAAAACCTGACATCATTTTGCTGCGAAACGCAGATGGACAGGCCAATTGGGAATTTTCAACCACCGCCCCCACAGCCGAGACAGGCGCAAGCGGTGACCTGCCGCGAATCAGCCTCAGCCTTGCACAGATCAGCGATGGCACCCTGCACTATACTGATGCCACAACAGCGCAAAGCTATGCGGCCGAAGCGGTCAATCTTCGCCTTGAAACGCCCGATCTGAACGGCAGTCTGACAGGCAGCTTTAACGCCGCAATCAATGGCGCGCGCTTAGGCGGCGATGTGACCCTCACCACCCTTGCCGATGCGCTTGCAGGGCGTGAGGCGCGCATTGATCTGTCCCTGTCTTGGACAGGCGGCAGCCTTGGCTATCGCGGCGCGCTTATGCTTGCCCCGTTCAGCCTTGCGGGCGAGGTGAATGCCGATATCACCGACCTGACCCCGATCACGACTGCGGCGGGTGTCGCAGCGGTGACTTTGCCCGCGGGATTGGGTCGCGATCGTATCGCGCTGAACGGCCCCATTGCGATCACGCCCGAGGGCGTTGCGCAGATCATGGATGCAACCCTTGCGCTAGATGACACGGCCATAACCCTATCTGCAGATCTCAGCACAGGCGGTGAGCGCCCTAAGATCACGGGCCGCATCGCGGGCGGGCGCGTTGACCTAAGCGCCCTGACAGAAGGCAGCGCAACCGAGGGCAGCAGCGCAGGCGGCGGATGGCCACGTGAAGAAACCGACCTCACGGGCCTCTTCGCGGTAGATGCCAATCTTGATCTGGCCCTTGCCGAATTGGATTTGGGTATGATGCGGCTGTCAGATATTGCGCTACAAACCACGCTTGATGCGGGCCGTCTGCAGCTCGATTTGGCGCGCGCCGTGGCCTATGGCGGCACGATTGCAGGGCAAACTGTGATAAATGGTCGTGGCAATGGATCCGTGGCCAGCAACATGGCGATCCGTGCGGTGCAATTGCAGCCCTTGTTGCAAGATTTCGCAGATTATGACCGCCTTTCGGGCACGGGAAACGTCACCTTCAACATTTTAGCGGGCGGGCGGTCTGTAGCGGCATGGATAAACAGCCTTGAGGGCAGTGCCGCGCTTGACTTTGGTCAGGGGGCGATTGAGGGGCTTGATCTTGCGGGGATGATCCGCAATCTCGACAGCTCCTATCGGGGCGAGGGCGCGCGCACAGTCTATGACAGCATCACCGCGACCCTTGCGATTGCGGGCGGTGTGGCGCGCAATGACGACCTCACCCTAACCGCTGGATGGGGCGGTGTCACAGGGATGGGCGAGATCAATATTGGGGGCCAGTCAGTGGAATATCGCGTGATCCCCGCTGTGCAAACATCCTCCGATGGGTCGAATATCGCCGTGCCCGTCATCGTGCGCGGCCCTTGGGCTGATCTCAGTTTTGCACCTGATCTAGAATATTTGGCCAATCAGCGGCTAGAACTGGAACGCGCAGAACTTGAAGCTGCGGCCCAAGCCCGCATTGACGAAGAGCGTGCTAGGCTGGAACAAGAGGCGCGCGATCGGCTTAACCTGCCCGCCGAGGGCGATGCGCGCGATGCCATCGAAAATCAACTGCGCAATGAGGTCGAAGGTGCCTTGCGCGGCCTGTTCGGGGGGAATTGATCTATGCGCCGCCTTCTAATCACAGCCCTGTGCGGGATGCTTGTGGCCTGCATTGGCACACCCGAACCTGATCTTTACCCGGGCGAAACAGCAGAAATTCGGGCCCTCGTGAATAAAATGGCGCGCCAATATGATGTGCCCGCCCCACTGATCCACCGCGTGATCCAACGGGAAAGCGACTATCGCGCCCATGCCCGCAACGGCCCCTATTACGGGATGATGCAAATCTTGCCCGCCACAGCCCGCAATATGGGGTTTGCGGGTGAAGATGCCGATTTATTGGATGCAGAAACCAATCTGACTTATGCGGTCAAATATCTGCGCGGCGCATGGCTGCTGTCAGATGGATCTTATGACACGGCCGTCATGCATTACGCGCGCGGCTATTACTATGTAGCACGGGACAGATGCATGTTGGTCGAAACGGGCCTGCGGGAACGCGAGGTCAGGCGTGACTGTCAGGGGTGAGACGGCTATTTCCGAGCATCATCGCTGCCTCAATGCATGCTCGGCAAAACCAGATCGGGGGGGCGGTGGCCATCTGCAAAGGTTTTGATGTTGATCAACACCTTTTCGCCCATCTCAATCCGCCCTTCAAGCGTGGCTGACCCCATATGCGGGAGGAGGATCACATTATCCAATTCGCGCAATCGGGGGTTCACGTCATGGCCACGCTCAAACACATCCAAGCCCGCACCCGCAATCTCGCCCGCGCGCAACATGCGGGTGAGTGCGTTTTCATCAATCACCTCTCCCCGCGATGTATTCACGATCACCGCTGATGGCTTCATCAGCTTCAACCTGCGTGCATTGATTAAATGAAAGGTCGAAGGGGTGTGCGGGCAATTCACTGAAATCACATCCATCCGCGCCAACATTTGATCCAAGCTTTCCCAATAGGTCGCGCCGAGCGCGGTCTCTATATCAGCGTGAACCCTGCGGCGGTTGTGGTAATGAACCTGCATTCCAAAAGCAGCCGCGCGGCGGGCCACGGCCTGACCGATGCGACCCATGCCCAGAATACCCAAACGCTTACCCGCGATACGCCCCCCCATAAAGGCGGTTGGCGCCCATCCCTGCCATGTGCCCGTTTGCATGACAGCCTGCCCTTCTGGCACGCGGCGCAGAACACCCAAGATCATCGCCATAGTCATATCGGCGGTATCATCCGTCATGACACCGGGTGTATTGGTGACCAAGACCCCGCGTTGGCGTGCAGTGGCAACGTCAATATGATCTACCCCTGCACCATAATTGGCAATCAACTTGAGCCGTTCACCCGCTTGCCCCAACATGCCTGCATCAATCTGATCCGTCACACATGGCACCAGAACATCTGCCGATTTCATAGCTGCGATCAGATCATCGCGGCTCATTTTGCGGTCTTCGTCATTGAGCTGAACATCAAACAATTCGCTCATGCGGGTTTCCACCGCTTCGGGCAAATGGCGGGTAACGACAACTTTTAACCTTGGTGCGGGCATGGGCTTCTCCTGAGGCGGATGGCATGTCTGACGCTGTTACCCTTCCCCATTCTGCGCGCGGGTGCAAGCATTCGCGGGCCCTTCGCCGCGACAGGCGCTTCGTAATGTCATCTTCCCCCGCGATGGCTTTCTCGCTATGGTGTGAGAAAGATCAAAATAACCCAGCCCAACGCGGCGGGACGAGACCTATTGAGGATAGTCATGCCACGGTCAGATTGGCGCATAACCCTAGCGATTGGCGCGGTTTGTCTTGTGTTTGCGGCCAACGCAGGGGCGCAAAGCACCGATGGCGCGGTGCCGTTGCCACGCCCTGACAATCTTGTGCCAGTCGAGACACCCGAACTTGAGACCGCCACCCCCACCCCAACGCCCAGTTTTGACGCACCGACCACTGGGCCAGAAACAGGTTTTCCGCTGCCGCGCTATGTTTCGATGGATGCGACACGCGGCTATGCACGGCGCGGCCCCTCGCGCAACCACCGCATTGATTGGGTCTTTCAAGAGCGCAATATGCCGCTGATGGTTGTGGCCGAGCATGGGCATTGGCGGCGGGTCGTGGATCATGACGGGGTGGGCGGATGGATGCATTACGCCCTTTTGTCAGGACGGCGCACAGCGCAAATTGACATTGACCTTGCCGATTTGCGCCAACGCCCTGATCCAGAGGCCACTGTCATTGCCCAAGCCCAGCGCGGCGTGGTCGGACGGGTAAGCGAATGCGAACGCGACTGGTGTCGCTTTGCCGTTGATGGGTTTACAGGATGGGTCGAGAAATCCGCCCTTTGGGGCGTGATGGAGGACGAGATTTTCGACTAGTCCCCTGCGCAAACGGGGCAAGCCGCATTGCGCTTTAGCTTGACGATCCGCGTCTCAGGCCCAAGCCCATCATAGAGCAGCATGCGCCCCAATAGCCCTTGACCCGCACCTGTAATCTGCTTGATGGCCTCAAGTGCCATCATGGTGCCCACCACCCCCGGAAGCGCGCCGATGACACCCGTCTCGGCACAGGTGGCAGCCATCCCTGCCTGTGGTGGATTGGGAAAGACACAGGCCATGCATGCCCCGCCAGCACTTGGATCATAGAGGGTGATCTGCCCCTCCCATGCTGAAATTGCACCTGCCAAAAGCGGGCGCTTGGCAGACACCGCAGCGCGGTTGATCATTGCCCGCGTTTCGAATTGATCCGTGCCATCAATGATTAGATCATAGTCCGCGAATAGCTCTGCCGCGATCGTCTCGTCTAAAGCACGATTGTAAGGGCGGATATCAAGATGCGGATTTATCGCCTTCATCGCACGTTCTGCTGAAAACACTTTGGGCATATCTTGATCGGCATCGCGGTGAATGATTTGGCGTTGCAGGTTCGACAGGCTGACATGATCCGCGTCAATCACCCCAATGCGCCCGACCCCCGCAGCTGCGAGATACAGCAAAACAGGCGAGCCCAAACCACCTGCCCCCACCACCAAAACCTTGGCCGATTTCAGCGCCTTTTGCCCCTGCCCACCAATGTCAGGCAGGGTGATGTGGCGGGCATAGCGCTCTAATTCCTCTGGCGTGAAGGTGCCGCTTTGGCGCGGCGCGGGCGTGATCATGGGCTGGGCCACGCGGCGCAAGCGGTTTAGACCCGCGCGATAGGCCAGAACCAACAGAACCGCGCCGCCTAAAATCAACCATGGCGCGGCAGTTTCGCCTGTCGCGATGCGCAAAGGGTGGCCCTCGGGCAATACGAAATGGCCCAAGACAACCACCCCATAGACAAGGGCGATCATCACAAGACGGGGGGTATAGGCGGTTTTAATCACGGCCCCAAAGCCCCAAAGCGCAGCCATGATTGCAAAAACCGTGACCATCAGCCCTGCCCAGTCGAGCCGAAACCACCCGCCCCACGCGCGGTTTCATCCAAACCCGACACAAGCGTAAAACGCACTTGGGTCACTGGCGCCACAACGCCTTGAGCAATCCGATCCCCATGGCCAATAACAAAAGGTGCATCGCCCAAATTGATGAGGATAACCCCCAATGGCCCGCGATAATCGCAGTCAACCGTTCCGGGCGCATTGGCAAGCGTCACCCCGTGTTTCAGGGCAAGGCCAGATCGCGGCCGAATTTGCAGCTCATACCCGCGTGGCACAGCCACACGAAACCCTGTTTGGATCAAGGCGCGCGTCTGCGGGGCAAGCGTCAGCCCTGCCTCGCGGGCGTCAGCCGTGAACTGTGCGCGCAGATCAAAACCCGCCGCCCCATCGGTTTCATATCGCGGCAGGGGCAGGTCAGGATCGGCCCAGTCTTCGCGCAAGAACTTTACTTCTACTTGCGCCATTATGCCCGCCCCAAAGCCTCGGCCACGCGCAGGGCAAGCCGTGCTGCAGTCTCAGATTTGCTCAAGCGCGGCCATGGATCAGCACCTGTGCGCGTGATCAGCGTGACCGCATTATATGCCCCCCCCATGATCCCCGTTTCAGGGGACACATCATTGGCCACAATCCAATCACATCCTTTGCGCGCCAATTTCGCCTGCGCATGATCAACCAGATTTTCGGTTTCGGCGGCAAAGCCCACAACCAAGGTCGGGCGGCCTTTTTTCATCTGTGCCACAGATGCCAAAATATCGGGGTTTTCCGCAAAGCTGAGACGGGGCAGTGCGCCATCGCCTGATTTTTTGATCTTTTGGTTCGCGGCATTATCCACGCGCCAATCGGCAACGGCAGCGGCAAATATAGCGGCATCTGCAGGCAGGGCCTCTGTCACGGCCTTTGCCATCTGCGCGGCAGTCTCGACCTTGATGACATCCACACCGTGAGGCGGTGGCACAGATGCAGGGCCTGTGACGAAACTGACCCGCGCGCCCAAATCGCGACAGGCCGCAGCAAGTGCCGCCCCCTGCGCCCCTGACGAGCGGTTGGCGATATAGCGCACAGGATCTATGGGTTCATGTGTTGGGCCAGAGGTAATCAGAACATGTCGCCCCGCAAGCGGGCCTTCCGCAAATTGCGCGGCAATTGCGCTGACAATCTCATCGGGTTCGGCCATGCGGCCTAGTCCAAATTCGCCGCAGGCCATGCTGCCCTCATTGGGGCCAACAGAACGAATCCCATCCCCCAAAAGCTGCGCCAAATTGCGTTGCGTGGCGGGATGTTCCCACATCCGCACATTCATTGCAGGAGCGATCAGCACGGGCTTGTCAGTTGCCATCAGCAGGGTCGAGGCCAGATCATCTGCATGACCGCCCGCCATTTTGGCCATCAAATTCGCCGTTGCTGGGGCCACCACAACTAGATCTGAGGCGCGGGATAATTCGATATGGCCCATTTCGGCCTCATCGGTCAGATCAAAGAGATGCGTGTATGGCTTTTGGCCCGCGAGGGCTGCGACCGAAAGTGGTGTCACAAATTCTTGTGCCGCATGTGTAAGGACAGGGGTAACAGCGGCCCCTTGGTCGCGCAAACGGCGGATCAGCTCAAGGCATTTATAGGCCGCGATCCCGCCCCCTATGATCAACAATATACGTTTCCCCGAAATCATGATGATCTCACCTTTTCGCCTGTTCTGTTGCGAAACCTATGTGGCGCGGCGGCGTGGGGCAATGGGAAATGCCCCTCACGCGGCCCCTTTGCGGCGCAGCGCGCCCAGAATTTCTCCGAATGAAAAGGCGCCTAACAGGCGACCAAAAAGGGCATAGGCCCCGGCACCAACTGCAATCAGCCCCGCAAGCGCGAGATAGCGCACGCCCCCCCCCTCAAGAACGGGGGCAAGGATCAATCCCGCACCATAGAGCACCGCCCCCATCGCAATGGCCGCCCCCGCAATGCGTGGAATGCGCGCGAGATACCGCGCATCATAGGCAGCGACATCACCATAGGTCTTTGCACCACGGCGCAGCTGATAGGCCATGACCCATGCAGAAATGGTGGTGGCCAATGCGGCGGCAATATAGCCGATGAAAAAGGCAAGCCCGATGGCGAGAGCGGCATTTATCACCATTGCCACCACGGCATAGTGAAATGGGCGCTTGGTATCCTCGCGCGCGTAAAACACGGGCTGCCAGATTTTCTGAAGAACAAAGGCGGGCAGCCCTGCCCCATAAATCGCCACCGCCCAAGCCGTGGCAATAGTGTCTTGGCCCTCAAAGGCCCCACGTTCGAACAAGACCGAGACCAAAGGCACAGGGATAACCATCAACGCAACCGCGGCAGGAATGGTCAGGGTCATCCCAATCTCAGCCGCACGCGATAAGGCCTGCCGCCCCCCTGCATCATCGCCTGCCCGCAAGCGGCGCGAAAGATCTGGCAACAACACAATCCCGATTGCGATCCCAACCACACCGAGCGGCAATTGATATAGCCTGTCGGCATAAGACAACCATGCAATCGCCCCATCAAAGAAGCTTGCAACCTGACGCCCCACCAAAAGATTGATCTGCACCACCCCGCCTGCAAGCATGGCAGGCCCTGCCACAACGGCCAGTCGGCGCAGATCAGGCGTGAATTTCGGCCAAGTTGGGCGGATGACCAACCCTGCGCGTGCAGCTGCCCCCCACACCAAAACCAGTTGCGCCACGCCCGCCACGGGCACCCCCCAAGACAGGGCCAGCCCGATCATGCGCGCGGCTTCGGGGCTGTCCGTAGCGCTCTGCGCGCCAAAGATCAGCGCCGAGACAAGGATCACATTCAACAGCACAGGCGCCGCAGCAGCCGCCGCAAAGCGCCCCGCAGCGTTCAGCATGCCCGAAATCAACGCCGCCAGTGAGATCAGCAAAATATAGGCGAAACAGATACGGCCAAATTCCACCGCGATCGCAAAGCGGGGATCATCGGCAAAGCCCGATGCCATCGCCAAAACCAACCAAGGCATGGCAATCTGCGCAAGCAAGGTGAAGCCAATCAGAAACACAGCGAGCATGGATAGTGCATTGCGCGCAAATGGCATCGCATCGCCGCCGCCTTCGAGTTTTTTGGAAAAAATCGGCACAAAGGCCGTGTTCATTGCACCCTCAGCAAAAAAGCGGCGGAACATATTTGGTAAAGAAAACGCCACCAAAAACGCCTCGGCCACGCCGCCCGCACCAAGATAGCGGGCAATCAGAATATCGCGCAGAAATCCCAAGACGCGGCTGACCAATGTCCAACCGCCGACCGTGAGAAAGCCAAAGCCCAATCTGATTTGCGGGGCCGCCACAGCCGCTAGACCCCTGCCCGCTCGGCCACGCGCGCGATGGCATCGCGCAACTTGCGCTCCAACACATCTTGGCGGGATTTGGAGTGGAGTTTTAGACCAAACATATCTTTCACGTAAAACACATCTACCACCTGAACACCAAAGGTCGCGATCATCGCACTCGCAATGTAAATATTGTTCGCGGCCAAGGTCTTGGTCAGATCATATAGCAGACCAGGGCGGTCGCGTGTATCCACTTCGATGATGGTGTAGATTTCCGACCCGTCATTATCGAAGGTGATATTGGTCGCCACGTTAAACGTGCGCTCGCGCTTTTTGATCTTGTCGCGCCCCTCAAACGCTTTTGAGGCTACAACCTCGCCCTTTAGGGTTTTGTCGATCATCGAGGTCAGACGCGGCAGGCGGGCATCCTCATAGGGGTTGCCATCAGAATCTTGAACCCAGAACACGGCAGTCGCATAACCATCTTTCGAGGTATAGGTGCGGGCATCGACCACATTCGCGCCCACCAGTGACAGGGCGCCAGAAAGGCGGCTAAAGATGCCTGGGTGATCCACAAGCGCAAAGCAGACGCGGGTCGCATCGCGGTCAGTATCACGCTGTGTGTCAATCCGGATTTCATCATCCCGAAGGCCAAGCAGCATATTGGCAAAGATAATCTGGCTGGCCAGATCAAGCCCTTGCCAATAGGGGCCATAATGGCGGTCTATTTCAGTTTTAAGATCCGCCTTAGGCCAAGTTGCCAAAGCATCGCGCAGGGCCTTTTTTCCCTCACTTTCCAATTTGTCGCGGTTAAGATCCTCAAGACCCGTTTCCAAGGCTTCAGCCGTGGCGCGATAGAGGCCGCGCAACAGCGTGGCTTTCCAGTTGTTCCATGTGTCAGGCCCAACCCCGCGAATATCACAAACTGTCAAAACAGTCAGCAAATCCAGACGCTGCCGCGTTTTTACCAGCTTGGCGAAGTCCCGCACTGTGCGGGGATCTGCAATGTCGCGTTTTTGGGCCATGTCGGACATCAACAGGTGGTAGCGCACAAGCCATTCCACTGTTTCAGTCTCATCGGGTTTGAAGCCCAAGCGAGGGCAGAGTGCACGCGCAATCCGCGCGCCCAAAATCGAATGATCTTCTTTCCGACCTTTGCCAATGTCATGCAGCAAACAGGCCACATAAAGCACTTTGCGGTTTACCCCACGCTTCAAAATACCAGATGCAATGGGCAATTCCTCGACCAATTCGCCCCGTTCGATCTGCGCAAGGGTAGAGACAACTTGGATCGTATGCTCGTCCACTGTGTAGCTGTGATACATATTGAATTGCATCATCGCCACGATAGCCGCGAAATCAGGGATGAATGCGCCCAAGAACCCCAATTCATTCATCCGCCGCAAGGCACGTTCGGGATTGCCTTGTTTCAAAAGCAAATCAAGGAAAATGCGGTTCGCCTCTTTTTCGCGGCGCATTGCTGTGTCAACGAGGTACAAATTGGCCGAGATCATCCGCATTGCATCAGGGTGCAGAAGATAGCCCGTGCGCAAGGCTTCCTCAAAAATGCGTAATAGATTGATCTTATCGGCCAAAAACGCCTTTTCATTTTCGACAGTCAGACGATTTTGTTTCAGCGCATAGCCGTATTTGAGTTTCTTTTTGCGACTGCGCCCGCGCAAAAAGCCCAAGATCATCGGTTCGCTTTTGGCGTGACTGGCCTCAAGCGCGGTCAAAAAGATGCGGGTTAATTCGCCCACGCGGGTGGCATGGCGGAAATAATCCTGCATGAAATGCTCAACCGCACGGCGGCCTGAGTGATCGGCATATTGCATCCGTTCCGCGACCTGCACTTGCAAATCGAAACTCAAACCATCCTGTGCGCGGCCTGCAATTGCGTGCAAATGACAGCGCACCGACCACAAGAACCGTTCGGCCGCATCAAACGCGTCAAATTCTTCGCGGCTGAACACCTTGAGGGCAACCAGATCTTCGGCCCGCGCCACGCCATGCTGATATTTCGCAATCCAATAGAGCGTCTGCAAATCGCGCAGACCGCCCTTCCCCTCTTTTACATTCGGCTCCAACATATAGCGTTGGCCACCTTGCTTTTTGTGGCGGCTGACCCGTTCCTCAAGCTTGGCTTCGATGAATTCGGAAAGGCTGCCCTCAAACAAATCTTTGCGCAGTGCCGTCTTGAGCTTGGCCGATAATTTGGCATTGCCCGTCAAGTGGCGCATTTCCAACAAGGCCGTGCGGATTGTAAAATCCTCGCGCCCTAGACGCAGACAATCTTTGATGTTGCGGGTGGCGTGGCCCACTTTCAGCTTGAGATCCCAAAGCATGTAGAGACTAGATTCAATCACGCTTTCGACCCAACCTGTGCTTTTCCATGGGGTCAAAAACAGAAGATCAACATCCGAGAACGGGGCCATCTCGCCACGCCCATAGCCGCCAACCGCCAAAATCGCCATCCTCTCCCCCTCGGTCGGGGTGGGATTGGGGTGCAAGCGTGTAGATGAGACGCGCAGCACCTGCTGCACCAACCCATCGGTCAGATGCACATAGGCGCGCGTCACACGGCGTGCGGTGAGGGGATTTTCCGCAAATGCCGCATCAATGGCAGATCGACCCTTTGCTTGGGCATCTTGCAAGATCGCCACGACCGCCGCGCGAATTTTGGCAGGATCGCTCAGATCAGATATCGCGTCATCAATTGCCGCCGTCACGGCCTCTGCGTCAAAAATATCTTCAGCGGGACAAATCAATTGCCCCGCTGCAGATGGGATGACCGAAAGGCGTGGGTTCTGCTCAGAATCCAGCGCCGAGGGTTCTTGGGGCGGGGTCAACAAGGATGATCTGCCTGTCTTGCAAAGTCACTACGGCAAGGCCGCGTTCAATAGAGCCATCGGGTAGCAATCGGAATACGCCGTTCGCGCCCGCAAAGCCAGAGCCTGATGCAAAATCCACACCGCCCAAACGGCCCGTGCGACCCACGGTGTCAATCACAGCGCGCATCCCGTCATAGGCCAAGGGCGCAAGGTTATGGGGGGCTTGCTGATAGGCCAATTGATAGCGCGTGCGGAACGCACTTTCGGCATTGGGATCGGGCAAGACAAACCACCCGCCCTGTAAGCCACGAATTTCCAAGGTCTGCGCAGGGATATCCCAACGGGTCAGACCAATGATTTTGGTGGCCTCAGTGTCAAAGCCATTATCTGGCAAGAGTTGACCGAAGAGCGGCAAAGCCCCTGAGGCGTCCGCGGTCAAAATCATCGCATTTGCGCCAGTTTGTGCGACCATTGCCTCAACCTCAGGCAAGGCAGCAACAACGCCAGTCTGACTGAACTCATAGGCGATTTCACCCACAACCGTGGCACCTGAGGCCGCCGCCGCACGGCGCACCGCATCACGCGCCACTTCACCCGCCAAATTGCGCGCATGCACCACCATGATGCGATCACGGCCATTCGCCGCCGCATAGGACACCATCCGCGCGGCGGCATTGTCGTAAGTCAGGCCAAGCACAAACAGATTGCGCCCTGCAATGCTGGCATTGTTCGAGAAACTAAGAACCGAGACATTGGTATTCGCCACGGCCACACCAACCGCCGCCGCCGCGTCCGAGCGCAATGGCCCAAGAATCACATCCGCCCCTTCCGCCACCGCCTGCTGTGCCACAGCTGCGGCCGTGCTTGCATCGGCTTGGGTTGGATAAACCACCAATTCGATTTGCGTGCCAACGGCCTCGGCGGCTGCGAGGCGCGCGGCGTTCTCAAGGCTACTGGCCAGAAGGTCGTCCCCTGCATTGGGCGAACCATAGGGCAGCAGCATCGCAACGCGCACCGATTGCCCGACCTGTGGCCCCGTTCCCATTGTGGCCTGACAGGCCGATAGAACCACGCCAAACAGCAAAAGCAAACTCAACCGCAAGAACTTGCGAAATTTTGTCAAAGCAGGGATCATAGTGATCTCTCCAAGTGGGGCCAATTTGCACAAACCCTAGCCAGTCCTGTCCGCCAAGTAAACGCTCGCAATGGACAGACTGCGCAGATATGTAAGTGAGCTGATGCGAAACGACACAGAAAACGGGCGCGAATTTGCCTACACCCCCCACGACAGCAAACTGTCCGCAGGTTTGTATTTTGTCGCAACCCCGATTGGCAGCGCGCGCGACATCACTTTGCGCGGCTTAGACATTCTCGCCAGCTGCGATGTCATCGCCGCAGAAGACACGCGCACCTTGCGCCATTTGATGGAAATTCATGGGGTGGCGCTGAATGGCCGCGCAGTCTTGCCCTATCACGATCATAACGGCGCAGAGATGCGGCCAAGGATCATGTCCCTTTTGACCGAAGGAAAATCCGTGGCCTATGCATCAGAGGCAGGGACGCCGTTGGTGGCCGACCCTGGTTTCGCCTTGGGGCGTGCTGCCATTGCGGATGGGCATATGGTCACCACCGCACCGGGGGCATCCGCCTCATTGGCCGCACTGACCGTGTCGGGCCTGCCCAGTGACCGCTTTCTTTTTGCGGGTTTCCCACCCCCAAAATCGGGGGAACGGCGCAAATTTCTGCAAGATTTGGATCAGACCCAAGCAACGCTGATCTTATATGAAAGCCCGAAGCGCATTCATAAATTGTTAAACGAGATGGCCGAGATTTGGAGCCAAGATCGCCAGATCGCTCTGTGCCGCGAATTGACCAAAAAATTTGAGGAGGTCATTCGCGGATCGCTTGCAGATGTGATTGCGGCGATCGAAGGTCGAGCATTGAAAGGTGAGATCGTGGTTGTCATTGACCGCGCGGAAAAGCAAGCCGCTGATGAGGCCACGGTGATTGCGGCGCTTCGGGCGCGACTTAAGACTGCACGGCTGAAGGAGGCTGCGGCGCAGGTGGCAACCGAACTGGGCCTGCCGAAACGCGATGTTTATCAATTGGGTCTGTCCTTGGACGCGGATCCGTGAGCGGGAAAACCGCCTATCTTGCGGGGCTGTCTGCCGAGGATCAGGTGGCGCGGCTCTATGAAACCCATGGCTATCACTTGCGGGCGCGGCGATGGCGCGGGCGGGGCGGCGAGATAGATCTGATTTTTGAAAAATCAGGCGAAATAACTTTTGTGGAAGTTAAAAAATCGCGGGATTTTGACACCGCTGTGTCACGGGTCAGCCTCGCACAAAGGGCGCGCATCCTACAGACAGGTGATGAGTATTTGGGTCTTTGTCCCATGGGCCTTGCGACACCGTGCCGTTATGATCTCGCAGCCCTTAACCAGATCGGACAGATTCACATCATCGCGAATGCGTTTCTCGAATAGCCTGCCTGACATGAATTGGGCATTGCGTCCCCCCCTGCCAAAGGCCATGAAAGGGTTGGTATAGATACGGGGTGAAACATGGCACTCAAAGTCGCAATTCAGATGGATCCAATCGCGCCGATTAACATTGACGCGGATAGCACGTTTCGCGTGGGGCTGGAGGCACAAGCGCGGGGGCATGAGCTGTTTTACTACACTCCAGATCGTTTGTTTTTTGACGAGGGTCGTGTCTGCGCACGCGGGTGGCCGATCACCTTACGCCGCGAAAAAGGGAACCACTTCGCCCTTGGGGCAGAGCAGACCATCGACCTAGGCGATTGGGATGTGGTGCTTTTGCGCCAAGACCCGCCTTTTGACATGGGTTACATCACCACCACCCATCTTTTGGAACGGATTCATCCCAAAACCTTGATCGTGAATGACCCGTTTTGGGTGCGCAATTATCCTGAAAAATTGTTGGTTCTGGAATTCCCCGATTTAACCCCGCCCACTATGATCGCCCGCGATCTTGGCGCTTTGCGTGAGTTCCGCGCGCGCCATGGGGATATCATCATCAAACCGCTCTACGGCAATGGTGGCGCGGGCGTGTTTCGTCTTGAGCCAACGGATCGCAACCTCAATTCCTTGCATGAGATGTTCACCTCTATCAGCCGCGAACCCCTGATTGCGCAAAAATTCTTGCCTGATGTGACGGCAGGGGACAAGCGGATCATCTTGATTGACGGCGAGCCCGTTGGGGCGATCAACCGCGTGCCTGCCGAAGGCGAAACCCGATCAAATATGCATGTTGGCGGACGGGCTGAAAAAATCGGGCTGACCGCGCGCGAACATGAGATCTGCGCCAAAATTGGCCCGCTGCTGCGCGAAAAAGGCCAGATTTTTGTGGGGATTGATGTGATCGGCGATTACCTAACCGAGATCAACGTGACCTCACCTACGGGAATTCAAGAATTAGAACGCTTTGACGGGATCAATGTCGCCGAAATCATTTGGCAAGCCATCGAGGCACGGCGTGCGGGCTAATCTTCACGCCCTGTGCTGATGCGATAACTGACCGCTTCTAGGATATGCGCCTCTTCGGTTTTGTCGGATGCTGCCAAATCCGCAATGGTGCGCCCCATCCTGTGCCAAGGACACCACCGCTAGGGGCAATATCCGATTCTCACAACAGACCATCTGCCTTCTCTCTGGTGAAATTCTGTGACCGAGAGAGGGGGGATGGTATGGGCATAAGCCTGATATGCGCTTAGCCCTGAATGACGCGCGATTTGCGTTAGGATTGCGCCGAAATGGCATGTAAAGATCACATCTTGATCAGGGTGCTGCGCCAGAACGCGATCAGACGCGCGGCTCACCCGCGCAATGACCATCGCCCAACTTTCCCCGTTGGGCGGGCAGATGTCTTCCCCACCCTCCCAAAAGGCGCGCGAAAGTTCAGGGGCAGATTGGCTAACCGCATCAAACCCCTGCCCCTCCCATTCGCCAAAATGAAATTCGCGCAGATCAGCCTCATGAGGCAAGCGCAGGCGCGGCGATAGCGCATCTGCAGTGGCCTCAGCACGGTTGAGGTCAGAGGAAATCATCACTGCCTGTGCGGGAAGATAGGCGTCAAGCCGCGCGATTTGCGCGTGATCGCTGAGATCAGCAGGAACATCACGCCACCCCGTGATCACCTTGGCATGGGTCGGCCCATGACGCAGCCAAAAGGCACGGCGCATCACCCCTGCCCCTTTGGCAACTGCCCTTTGAGGACGAGAGGCAGACCTGCGGCCACCATCACCACAAGATCCGCTGCGGCAGCGATGGCTTGGTTCAATTCCCCTTGATCCTGACGAAAGGCCCGCGAGAGGGGATGATCCGGCACAACGCCCATTCCAAGCTCGTTCGAAATAATGACAACAGGGGCCGGGCAATCAGCTATGGCGCGGGCCAGCGCCGCCCATTCAGCCCGCCAGTCCCGTTTAGCCATACCCAGATTGGCCAACCACAGCGTAGCGCAATCAATCAACACGGCCTCGCTTTTGTGCAGTTGCGTCAGAGCCGCAGGAATATCGGTCGGCACTTCGACTGTGCGCCACTGGGCCGCCGCACGCGCGGATTTATGCTTGGCGATTTTGGCTTCCATCTCGGCATCATGGGCCTGTGCTGTCGCGAGATAAACGGGCGACAGCCCCGTGTTCAGCACCAAATCCTCGCCAAAGCGCGACTTGCCAGACGCCGCACCGCCAAAAACCAATGTCAAACCCGCCAAACCCGTCAAAAGAAATTCCTCACCAAAAGTGATCCATTCATCATGCTGCCGCGTAACACCAATAGAACCGCACAAGATGCGGAACAAGACACTGCCAAAAATGATACGCCAACAGGGGGTGCGTTATGGCTTTGGACATGGGTGGAGAAAAAGCGCTTTCGCGCCGTGCGATGAAAGCGGAACTGTTAGACGCAGAGACGGAATTGCGGCTGGCCTATGCTTGGCGCGATCATCGCGATGAGGAAGCCTTGCACCGTCTGGTGACGGCCTATATGCGCCTTGCGATTTCCATGGCCGCGAAATTCAAGCGCTACGGCGCGCCGATGAATGACCTGATCCAAGAGGCGGGTCTGGGTTTGATGAAGGCGGCAGATAAATTTGACCCTGATCGTGGCGTGCGGTTTTCAACCTATGCCGTGTGGTGGATCAAGGCATCTATCCAAGATTACGTGATGCGCAATTGGTCGATGGTGCGCACGGGGTCTACCTCCAGCCAAAAATCACTTTTTTTCAACATGCGCCGCGTGCAGACGCGCATCGAACGCGAGGCAATGGCCGCAGGCCAAAACCTCGACAAGCATCAATTGTTGCAGATGATCGCCACAGAGGTCGGCGTGCCGCTGCATGATGTTGAGATGATGGAAGGTCGCCTTGCAGGATCTGATTATTCTTTGAACGCCACGCAATCCGTTGAGGATGAAGGGCGCGAATGGATCGACACGCTTGAGGATGACAGCGAACAGGCTGCAGATTTGGTTGAGCAGGCCCGCGACCGCGCGCAACTGCGCGAATGGTTGTTGAATGCCTTGTCATCATTGAACGAGCGCGAGCGGTTCATTGTGCGCGAACGCAAATTGCGGGATGAGCCGCGCACATTGGAATCGTTGGGCGAAGAACTGGGCCTGTCCAAGGAACGTGTGCGCCAACTTGAGGCTGCCGCATTTGCCAAGATGCGCAAATCCCTTGAGGCGCAATCGCATGAGGTGACAGCATTTCTCGCGGGTTGATCCTTCACGCGCCGCTTGTGGTGATTTTTGGCTTGGCCATCTTGGCCATAACCACAAACACCCCACAAGCGGTGGTAACAACATCCCCGATTGAGCCAATAATCGTGGCTGCCGCCCGCTAGATTAGCGTTTGCGAAGGCGTTGCAAAAGCAAGGCCCACCCCCCTGGGATCAATACAAACGACAGAGCAAATCCTGTCACAAATCCTGAAAGATCAGAGACCACGCTGCCCCAATCGCCTTGCAAAAAAGCGAATAAGATTTGAATGCCCAAAAGCATTGAAATCAGGGAAAAAGCACGCATCGGATTGTCGCCTGTCCGACCCATATTGGCCCAGAGGATGAAGGTGAAGGCACCGATCAGAGCATAGACACCCGGATACCCGCCGATCAGGGGATAGGTGCTGTTTAACAAGCCCACAAAGGCCAAAGCCCCGATGATAGAACCCGCAAAGAACAGAACCAAGATCGACAGCCCTGAGAAAACCTGTGACACCATTTTGCCAATGGCCAATATGAACACGCTCACGAACACGGCATGGATAAAACCGCCATGGATCAGCGGGTAGGTCACAAGACGCATCAGATCATTTGCGGGATAGCTGTTATTGGCAAACATCCAAGCGGCAATTTCGTGGAACACGCCATAATCCCGCACCGCGGCCATGCGCCACCCAATCCCGCCTGACCCGCCCAAAAGCCCAGCAGTGGCCAGCTGAAACATCACCTCAAGGCCAAAGATCACCACAGCCAAACCAAGAACGACTGGGTGAAGGTCGTTGAACAGGCTATTATTCTCTTGATCCATGGCTGCACCTTCGGTTGACCTTATTGCGCCTCGTGGGTAAGCGATGCGCAAGGCAAATGCCAGTATTGTGGAATGATTTTCTTCTGGCATCCAATCACAACCGCAGTAGGTCACCAATGGCTGAGACAAAATTCACACCACGCGTCTTTTCAGGCATCCAACCTTCGGGCGGGCTGACCCTTGGGAATTACTTGGGCGCGATGAAGCGTTTTGTAGATATGCAAGAGGCGGGCGGATTTCAGACCATCTATTGCATGGTGGACATGCACGCAATTACCGTTTGGCAGAACCCAAGTGACCTTACGAAAAACACCCGCGAGCTTTGTGCGGGCTTCATTGCCGCAGGGATTGATCCAGAAAAATCCATCCTCTTCAATCAAAGCCAAGTGCCTGAACATGCGCAGCTTGGGTGGTTGTTTAATTGCGTGGCCCGCATGGGATGGATGGGCCGCATGACCCAATGGAAGGACAAAGCGGGCAAAAACGCCGAAAACGCCTCGCTGGGGTTATTCGCCTATCCCGCGCTGATGGCCGCTGATATTTTGGTCTATCACGCCACCCATGTGCCAGTCGGCGAAGATCAAAAACAACATTTGGAACTGACCCGCGATATTGCGGCCAAGTTCAACCATGATTTTGGGGTCGACTTCTTCCCGATCGCTGAGCCCGTGATTGAAGGGGCGGCAACACGGGTTATGAGCCTAAAAGACGGGACCAAAAAGATGTCGAAATCTGACCCTGCAGATGCAAGTCGGATCAATATGACCGATGATGCGGATGCGATTTCCAAGAAAATCCGCAAGGCGAAGACGGACCCTGATCCGCTGCCTGATGCATTGGCCGAACTGGCGGCGCGACCCGAGGCCCGCAATCTGGTCAATATCTACGCCGCTTTGGCAGAAATTGATCCACAGGCCGTTTTGGATCAGCATCAAGGCGCGCTCTTTGGTCATTTCAAAATGGCACTGTCTGATTTGGCTGTGGCAAAACTTGCCCCAATCTCGGCGGAAATGGCGCGCCTGATGCAGGATCAGGACGAAATTGATCGTATTCTCGGTCGCGGTGCAGAACGTGCGCGCGAAATTGCAGCACCGATTTTGGCGCAGGCCTATGACATTGTCGGGATGGTGCGCAGCTAGACGCCGTTAGTGCATTTTTGCACAGAACCTCTGCGAAATGGTCAGTTTATGTGCGCGTGCTTTGGGGGCGGATTGCCCGCAAAGGAGAACATCATGACCTATGCTGCACCTGACGCTTTGGCCATTGGCCATGTCCATCTGAAAGTCACCGATCTTGAGCGCTCGATCGCATTTTATAGCGATGTCTTAGGCTAGAGCTGAAACAACGCTATGGCCGCCAAGCCGCATTTTTATCAGCTGGGGGATATCACCACCATATTGGCCTTAACACGTGGGAATCTGCGGGGGCCGGCCCCGCACCGCGGCGGGCGGCGGGTCATTACCACGTGGCTTTCCTCTATCCTGACCGCAAAAGCCTTGGCCGTGCCCTAGCGAATGTGGTTGCCAAAGGCGTGCAGCTTGAAGGGGCGGCGGATCATGGCGTGTCTGAGGCGCTCTATCTTTCTGATCCCGATGGCAATGGGATTGAACTCTACCGCGACCGCGCGCCTGCCGATTGGCCCCGCGATGCATCAGGCGCATTGGAGATGGTCAACGCCCCGCTTGATCTAGAGGCGCTCTTGGCGGAGGCTTGACTTTTTGCTGCATTGCAGCGTATCTTTTGCAGCCGCGGCATTAATCGCGCCGCGCTTAACACTTTCTTTGTCATACCGTTGTTAAGGTTTGCACGCATCCTAAGGCAGGGCGCTTTGGTGCCCTCAACCTCTGTCGGCTGATTTCGGTCGACGGTTCACACGAAACGGAGGTTCGACATGACTACGATATCGAAGAATGAAACACCGCAGTCGCCCAAATTGGGCGCAGCACCACATGCGGCAAAGCCTGCTCAAGATCTGAAAGCTGGCCCAAAACCCGCGTCATCAGCGATGGAATATCAATTGGGCTTTGCGACTGGCCCAACGGGCTGAAGCGGCCTATAGGTAGCCATGAGGAGGATCACTCATGGCAACTGGCAGCAATATAAAAACCTATTTCAACGGCGTGTGGCATGATGGGGATATCCCTGTCATCCGCGCCGCTGATCATGGCGCTTGGCTTGGCTCGAATGTGTTTGACGGCGCGCGCTATGTGGACGGGCTTGCGCCAGACTTGATGGCGCATTGCGCAAGGGTCAACAGATCTGCCGAGGCGTTGATGATCACGCCAAGCCATAGCCCGAAGGCCATGTATGAAATCATTTGGGAAGGATTGGCGCGCTATCCCGCGGATGCCGCCGTATATATTCGCCCCATGTATTGGGCGCTTGATGGGGGCGAATTGGGGATATTGCCAAAGGCGGGCGCAACAGGATTTGCGATCAGCCTTGAAGAAATCCCAATGCCCGACCCCAAGAAAACCGTGCGTCTGACCACCACATCCTTCCGCCGCCCCGTCTTGGCGGATAATGTGGTCAACGCAAAAGCAGGCTGCCTATACCCCAACAATGCGCGGATGCTTCTTGAGGCGAAAACCAAGGGTTTTGACAATGCACTTGTGGCCGATGCGATGGGGAATGTTGCGGAAACCGCCACCGCAAATGTTTTTATGATGCGCGATGGGGTGGTCTATACGCCAATTCCAAATGGCACATTTTTGGCAGGCATAACACGCGCGCGCCATATCAAAAACCTGCGCGAAAATGGCATCACGGTGGTTGAATCCGTGCTCAGTTTTGATGATTTCCGCCGCGCCGATGAGGTGTTTTTGACGGGGAACTTGCAAAAAATCACCCCTGTCAGCGCCTTTGACGAGATCACCTATGAGATCGGGCCCATCAGCCAGAAAGCGCGCGATCTCTATTGGGATTGGGCGCGCAGCGAGGCGGCCTCGTGAGGCATCACGCGTTTGTTGTTGAAATGGCGCGTGCAAATGCGCATCCTTTGGCGCGGTGAGAGGGGATGGAAAAATGCGTAAGTTTCTGGTGGTTCTAGACGACACGCGTGAATGTCTTAACGCGATGCGCTTTGCCGCGATGCGCGCAGCCAACACCAAGGGCGCGGTCGAAATCCTCTCCATCATCCCACCTGAGGAATTCCAACACTGGATCGGCATTGGCGATTTGATGCGCGCCGAAGCGCGGGAACGGATCGAGGCACATTTCGAAGTGTTTGCAAAATGGATGCGCGACCGACAGGGGATTGATCCCAGTCTCGCCATCCGTGAAGGGGAACCTGTCCAAGAAATTCTCGCCCATATTCACGATGATCCCAATATTGGTGTGTTGGTTCTTGGGGCAGGATCGGGCAAGGGTGGGCCTGGCCCATTGGTCACTCAATTGACGAAACAGGCCGGCAGTTTGCCCGCGCCGATCACCATTGTTCCAGGTGAGTTGACCAAAGAACAGCTTGAGCAGATCACCTGATTTCTAAGTTTTAGAACTATTCTAAAACTTGACTTATCGGGGGTGCCGTATCATATCAGGCTCATGCTTGCGCGCAGGAGATAGCCCAATGTTTATTCAAACGGAATCCACCCCGAACCCAGCCACGCTGAAGTTTTTGCCAGGGCAAACCGTTCTGGACATGGGCACAGCCGATTTTCCATCGCGCGAGACGGCGGATAAATCGCCACTTGCCGCGCGCATTTTCGCGGTTGATGGCGTAACGGCGGTATTTTTTGGCACCGATTTCGTGACTGTGACCAAGGCCGATACAATCGAATGGGATCATATCAAGCCTGCCCTTCTCGGCGCGATTATGGAGCATTTCCAGTCTGGCGCGCCCGTGATGGGGGATGAGGGGCCCGCCGCAGGGGGCCATGCTGACCACAGCGGCGAGGATGCCGAGATCGTGGGTCAGATCAAAGAATTGCTCGACACCCGTGTGCGCCCTGCTGTGGCGCAAGATGGCGGCGACATTACCTTTCACGGCTTTGATCGTGGGGTGGTGTATCTGCATATGCAAGGGGCCTGCGCGGGCTGCCCCTCATCAACCTTGACCCTGAAAATGGGTATTGAAAATCTGTTGCGCCATTACATCCCCGAAGTGGTGGAAGTGCGCCCTGTCACGGTCTAATCCCCCTTGCTTTGCTTAGGGATAGATACATCGGCCGCGCATTGCGCGGCCGCTTTGGTAGACGGGGGCGCAGTCCTTGCTGCCCGGTTTGAACCGATGGCGAAAGGTCAGGCGGAACGCCTGATGCCTTTGGTCGATGAGATTTTCGCAGAAGCAGGCAAAACAGCCGAAGACTTGGGTGCCATTGGTGTCGGCATCGGTCCGGGCAATTTCACAGGCCTGCGCATTTCCGTCTCAGCCGCCCGTGGTCTTGCACTGGCCTTAGCGCGACCTGCGATTGGTGTCTCTGTTTTTGAGGCGCGCCGTTATGGGATCAAGGGCCCCCTCAGCGTGATCGAAGATGCCCGCCGTGATGAGGCCTATCTGCAAAGCTTTGATGATCAGGGCCGCGCAGATGAGGCGCGGCTTGTCACCTTGAACACTCTCTCCGCTCGTGAACTGGCGCGGCAGGTTACAGGCAGTCTGGGGCCACAAATTGCCGATGCTTATGGACGATCCTATGTCGCTCCACCTGTCATGATTGCTACGGCAATCGCCCATATCGCCGAGGCCAAACAAGCTACAGATATGCCACTGCCGCGCCCTGCGCCGCTTTACTTGCGCGCGGCGGATGCAGCCCCCGCGCGCGACTATGGGCCACGTTTGCTGTGACCCGCACCGCCACCCAAATGGCCGCCTTACACGCCCGCGCCTTTAGCAGAGGTGGCGCGTGGACGCGCAAAGATTTTGAAGAGCTGCTCGTGGCGCGCAACATGACCATCTGCCATCACGACCACGGCTTTGCCGTTTTGCGGATCGTGCCACCTGAGGCAGAAATCCTAACCATCGCGATTGACCCAAGCCATCAAGGCAAGGGATTTGGGCGCATTTTGTTGCAGGAATTGATGGCGCGTGCGCAAAAGGCGCGCGTAGAAGATATCTTTCTTGAGGTCGACAGCACCAACCATGCCGCACGCGCCCTCTATGCATCTGCGGGGTTTGATGAGACGGGCCTGCGCAAAAACTATTACCGCTACAAAAACGGCGCATTTGCTGATGCGATCCTCTTGGCAAAGACGTTTTTTTACTGATCAAAGCGGCAAGGCCTGAATTTAAGGCACATGCCATAAAGCGGTGGATAGCTGCGCGAATCTTATTGACCATTTCGCGCAAGCCCCGCTTTATAGGTGCCAATTAATAAACAGGCCCCATTGATTTCCGCCGCTTATTGGAAGCTGCAAATCGGGCTTTGCACAACAGGAGTAACACAATGACAAAATCCTCACGCGCATTGAAATCTTTGATGGGCGCTGCAGCGGGCCTCGCTTTGGGCGCGACTGGTGCCTTTGCTGATCCAGCGCTGATTTTCGACCTCGGCGGCAAGTTTGACCGCTCCTTCAACGAAGCTGCTTTTGGTGGTGCTGAAGCATGGGCCAGCGAAACAGGCGGCAGCTACCAAGAAATCGAATTGCAAAATGACGCACAGCGCGAACAAGCACTGCGCCGCTTTGCTGAAAACGGCTCGAACCCAATCGTGATGGCAGGCTTCGCATGGAGTTCCGTGTTAGAAGTTCTCGCCCCAGAATACCCTGACACAAAATTCGTCATCATCGATGGCGTTGTCGATGCCCCAAATGTGCAATCAGTCATTTTCCGCGAGCATGAAGGCAGCTATTTGGTTGGCATGTTGGCAGCCATGGCCTCGGAAAGAGGCACTGTTGGCTTTATCGGTGGCATGGACATTCCTTTGATCTCTCGTTTTGCCTGTGGCTATGCCCAAGGTGCCGTGGCGGCCAACGCAGATGTGACTGTTCTGTCCAATATGACCGGCACCACGCCTGACGCGTGGAACGATCCTGTGCGTGGTGGTGAATTGACCCGTGGTCAGATTGATCGTGGTGCTGATGTGATATACGCAGCCGCCGGCGGCACAGGTGTGGGCGTATTGCAAACCGCAACCGATGCTGGTGTCTACTCTATCGGTGTGGACAGCAACCAAAACCACCTGCACCCTGGTTCGGTTCTGACCTCGATGCTTAAACGCGTTGACGTTGCCGTTTATAACGCATTCAGCGCAGGCGAAAACGTTCAGTCAGGTTTGGTTGTGTTGGGCTTGGCCGAAGATGGCGTAGGCTATGCGTTGGACGAAAATAACGCGGCTCTGATCTCCCCTGAAATGCAGGCCGCTGTTGACACTGCGCGTGAGGCGATCATTGCAGGTGAGATTGCAGTTCATAACTACACCGATGACGGCAGCTGCCCCGTGCAGATGCAATAACGACACGCGCGCAATTTGCGCGTGACAGATGCGGGGGCGAAGCGGATCATACCCTCTTCGCCCCTCTCGCATTGCACCAAAAGGCAAGGACACCCTATGACCTCCGCACCCGCCATTGAATTGAGAGGGATTTCAAAATCCTTCGGGCCTGTGCAGGCCAACAAAGATATTTCTTTGACAGTTGCGCGCGGCACGATCCACGGGATTGTGGGGGAAAATGGCGCGGGCAAATCCACGCTGATGTCCATCCTTTATGGGTTCTACCGCGCAGATCGGGGTGAGATTTTCATCAATGGCCGCGCGGTCGAGATCACCGACAGCCAAGCCGCCATCGCGGCGGGTATTGGGATGGTGCACCAACATTTCAAATTGGTTGAGAATTTCACAGTTCTGGAAAACATCATCCTTGGCGCAGAGGAAGGCGGGCTTTTGCACGGCTCGATTGCCAAAGCCCGCAAAGCGCTGGCGGATCTTTCCGAGACATATGGGCTCAAGGTTGATGGCGATGCGGTAATTGAGGATTTATCGGTCGGCCATTTGCAGCGGGTTGAAATTCTCAAACAGCTGTATCGCGAAGCGGATATTTTGATTTTGGACGAGCCTACAGGGGTGTTGACCCCTGCAGAGGCAGACCAACTGTTTCGGATTTTGGGCCGCCTTCGCGAAGAAGGGAAAACCATCATCCTGATCACCCATAAATTGCGCGAGATCATGGAGATTACAGACACTGTCAGCGTGATGCGCCGTGGCGAGATGACCGCCACTGTCAAAACCGCAGACACCACGCCTGAGGGTTTGGCTGAACTGATGGTAGGGCGCAAAGTTCTACTGCGGGTCGAAAAAGAACCCGCGCGCCCCAAGGACATCGTGCTAGAGGTGCAAAACCTGTCTTTCGTGGATGCAAGCGGCGTGGCGCGCCTGAAGGATATCAACCTAGAACTGCGCGCAGGCGAAATTCTGGGGATCGCGGGCGTGGCAGGCAATGGCCAATCCGAGCTTTTGGAGATTCTGGGCGGTATGCGCCATGCAAGCGCGGGCGCAGCCCTCTATAAATCCGCACCTCTGCCCCTATCTGGCGCCACTGCAAATGGCCGCGCGCGGCGGCAAATGGGTATTGCCCATATCCCCGAAGATCGCCAAACCGCAGGGCTGATTATGCCCTTTATGGCATGGGAAAATATTGCCTTTGGCTATCATGAACGCGCAGCCTATCAGGCGGGTGCGACCTTGATGGACAAGGCCGCAATCCAAAAAGATTGCGCCGAGAAAATGGCGCAATTCGATATTCGTCCACCTGACATTATGTTGCCTGCGCGCAATTTCTCGGGCGGTAATCAACAAAAAATCGTGGTCGCGCGCGAGATGGCCCATACGCCCGATCTGCTGCTGATTGGGCAACCGACCCGCGGTGTCGATATTGGGGCGATTGAATTCATCCATCGTCAGATCATTGCCTTACGTGATCAGGGCTGTGCCATTCTTTTGGTTTCGGTCGAATTGGACGAGATCATGGGGCTTGCCGATCGGGTCGCGGTGATGTTTGACGGCCAAATCATGGGCGAGCGCGATGCCGCCAAAACCGATGAGGCGGAACTGGGCCTGTTGATGGCAGGCCTCACAAAGGGGGCCGCGTGATGGAACGCATGCCAAAATGGGCCGATATTTTTCTGGTTCCTGTCATCAGCATTTTTTTGGCGCTGATTGTTTCAGGGCTTGTGGTCACGGCAATCGGCGAAAACCCGTTTCACGCGATGGCGGTGATGGTGCAAGGCGCGGTGGGTTCCGCTTATGGGTGGGGGTATACCCTGTTCTACGCCACCAATTTCATCTTCACGGGGCTTGCGGTGGCGGTAGCCTTTCATGCGCGCCTGTTCAATATCGGCGGTGAAGGTCAGGCCACATTGGGCGGGCTTGGGGTGGCGGTAATCTGCCTCTCTGTCGCTTGGCCCCATTGGAGCATCGCATTGCTCGCTGCAACCTTATCCGCCGCCGCCTTTGGCGCGGTTTGGGCGCTTATCCCTGCATGGTTGCAGGCCAAACACGGCAGCCATGTGGTGATCACCACAATCATGTTTAACTTCATCGCCGCCGCTTTGTTGGTTTACCTCTTGGTCAATGTGTTCCGCGTGCCTGGATCCATGGCACCAGAAACCGCGCGCTTTGCGGAGGCTGTGCATTTGCCAAATGCCTCGCAATTCGCAGGTTTTTTAGGCTTTCGCCCCTCAACCCCGTTGAATGTGACCTTCTTTGTCGCACTCTTGGCCGCTTTTGCGGTGTGGGTTCTGATTTGGCGCACGCGACTTGGCTATGAGATCCGCGCCTTTGGTCATTCGGAACGGGCCGCGATTTACGCAGGGATTTCGCCTGTGCGGATTATCATCGTCACCATGCTGATCTCGGGCGCGCTTGCAGGGCTAATGGCGATTAACTCGGTTATGGGCGAGGCTGAAAGACTGGTTATCAGCAGCGTACAAGGCGCGGGCTTTGTGGGGATTGCCGTGGCCCTCATGGGGCGTTCTCATCCGATCGGTGTTTGTTTGGCGGCCTTACTTTTTGGCGCACTCTATCAAGGAGGGTCGGAACTAGAATTCGTCATCCCCGCAATCAGCCGTGAAATGATCGTGGTCATCCAAGCCTTGGTCATCTTATTCACGGGGGCCTTGGACACGATGGTGCGTCTCCCCCTTGAGGCATTTTTTGCGCGCACGCGCACCCGTCGAGCGGGGGATATGTGATGGATTACGCAACGATCCTGCAAATTTTGGACAGCTCAATCCGTCTTGGCACCCCGCTCCTTTTGGCCTGTCTTGCAGGGCTTTACTCTGAGCGTGCAGGCGTGTTCGACATTGGCCTTGAGGGAAAAATGTTGGTCGCAGCTTTCTTCTCAGCAGCGATTGCCTTTGTGACAGGCAGTGTCTGGATTGGTCTTGCGGCGGGGATTGTCGCCTCTAGCCTGTTGGCGGCCTTGCATGGCTTGGCGTCAATCACCTTTCGCGGCAATCAGCTGATCTCAGGTGTGGCGATTAACTTCCTAGCCGCAGGCCTAACCGTGGTCATTTCGCAGACATGGTTCGCCCAAGGTGGGCGCACGCCCGCATTGACGGGCAATGCGCGCTTTAGCGAAATCACTTTGCCCTTTACCGAAACGTTGGGACGAATCCCCTATCTCGGCCCACTTTATGCTGAGGTGATCTCTGGTCATTCGATCTTGGTGTATGTGGCCCTAGCGCTTGTTCCCGCCACGGCGTGGCTGCTTTATGCCACGCGGTTTGGTCTGCGCTTGCGTGCAGTTGGGGAAAACCCCGCCGCCGTTGATACAGCGGGCATCTCTGTGTCCGCGATGCGCTATAGCGCGGTTTTGATCTGCGGGTTGCTCTGTGGTCTTGCGGGGGCATATCTGGCCACTGGGCTGTCTGCGGGCTTTGTCAAAGACATGAGTGCAGGTCGAGGCTTTATCGCACTGGCGGCACTGATCTTCGCAAAATGGCGACCATGGTATGCGCTATCCGCCTGCTTCCTGTTTGGCCTGCTCGATGCTGTTGGCAACCGCTATCAGAATATCGACATCGCAGGACTCGTGATCCCCGTCCAATTCATGCAGGCCTTGCCCTATATTCTGACAGTTGTAATTTTGGCGGGGTTCGTGGGGCGTGCAATCCCCCCCCGCGCGGGAGGCGAGCCTTATGTCAAAGAACGTTGAAGCCCTCACCAGACAGATACAATCCCTTGCAGGGGACACACCGCCTGAACTCGGCCTGATCCTTGGTTCGGGCCTTGGCCATTTGGTCGATATGGTTGAGGGGGTCAAAATCCCCTACAGCGATCTTGCGGGATTTCCCCATGCAAGCGTGTCAGGGCATTCGCCCCAAATGGCGATAGGTCAGCTTGAGGGGCGGCGCGTTTTCATTTTCGGGGGCCGTGTTCACTATTATGAACAAGGCCAAGCTGATGCAATGCGCCTGCCCCTTGAGGTGTTCAAGGCGCTTGGCGGCTCAAAACTGTTGATCACCAATGCCGCAGGCTCCCTTACGCCCGAGTGCCGCCCTGGCGATGTGATGCTGATCAATGATCATATCAATTTCTCGGGCCGCAACCCGTTGATTGGGGTCGAGGATGATGCGCGCTTTGTGCCCATGAAAGACGCCTATAACCCCGTGATCCGTGACGCGTTGCGCAGGGCTGCGGTGTCCGAGGGCATCGACCTACCAGAGGGGGTTTATGCGTGGTATTCTGGCCCCTCATTCGAAACGCCCGCCGAAATTCGCGCAATCCGCATTCTTGGCGCAGATGCAGTGGGAATGTCGACCGTGCCCGAAGTCATCTTGTGTCGCTTTTTAGGTCTTGAGGTCGCGGCGGTATCGGTCATCACAAACATGGCAGCGGGCCTGTCTGATGAAGCCATCAGCCATGCGCATACAAAGGCCATGGCCCCCTTGGGCGCGCAGAAATTCGAAAGCCTTTTGCGGCACTATCTCAAAAATGGTTAAAGAAATTTAACTTTTCCCGACTGTCTGCCTGTGCTGTAAGGGGATAAGAGTGATGAACGGCCCCCCTTATGCAAATCTATCTGCCCATTGCCGAAGTCAGTGTTGACGCTTTTGCCATTCTCGGGATTGGCGGATTGGTTGGCATATTGTCAGGTATGTTTGGGGTCGGCGGCGGCTTTTTGATCACGCCTCTGCTGTTTTTCATCGGCATCCCCCCCGCTGTGGCGGTTGCCACATCCGCCAGTCAGGTCGTGGCGTCATCCGTTTCAGGCGTGATGGCCCATCTCAAGCGGCGCACAGTTGATTTGCGCATGGGTGTGGTTTTGCTGATTGGCGGCTTGATCGGCGCGGGCGCAGGTGTGCAGCTTTTCGCGATTTTACGCGCCATGGGTCAGGTCGATCTGGTGGTGCAGATTTCCTATGTGGTTTTCTTGGGCATCATCGGCAGCATGATGTTTGTCGAAAGTCTACGCGCCTTGCGCAAAAGTCGCCATGGCACAGCCCCCAAGCGACGCAAACATAACTGGGTTCATGCCCTTCCCTTCAAGATGAAATTCCGTGTTTCGGGGCTGTATATATCGGTAATCCCCCCACTTATTGCAGGGGCGTTTGTCGGGCTTTTGGCGGCCATCATGGGGGTCGGAGGCGGGTTCATCATGGTGCCTGTCATGATCTATCTCTTGGGAATGCCCACCAAAGTTGTGGTTGGCACATCTCTGTTCCAGATTATTTTTGTCACTGGCTTTGCCACTGTGATGCATGCCGCAACGAACCGCACGGTCGATATTGTTTTGGCGGTTGTTCTTTTGGTGGGCGGCGCGATTGGCGCGCAAATCGGGACGCAGATCGGCACAAAATTACGGGCCGAGCAATTGCGGATTTTATTGGCAAGCCTCGTTTTGATCGTCTGTGCAAAACTGGCTTTTGATCTCTTGGTCGAACCCGCCGAGCTCTATTCCATCTCCTACCAAGCGGGGGTGGGACGATGAGAATGCTTGTCGCAGTCTTGGTTTATCTGTCCACGCTTCTGCCGGTCTGGGCCGAAGATGTGGTCGCAGGGTTCAGCCAAGACAGCATCTCGATTACGACCAATTTCTCTGGTTCCGAAATTTTGATTTTTGGCGCTGTGCGGCGCGAAGCGCCCATTGCACGCGATACAGACCTTGAGGTCGTGGTGACTGTTGCAGGCCCAAGCCGCCCTGTCACAATGCGGCGTAAGGAACGCTTTGGCGGGATTTGGATCAACCGCGCCTTTGCGCATATCGATGCTGCGCCAACATTTTATGCTGTCGCCACCAGCGCCCCCTATCGTGACGCGATTAGCAGTGTTTCTGATTTGCTTTATAGCATCTCTCTTCCGCGTGCGTTTCGCAATGTCGCTGGCGGAGCAGATCATGCCAGTGGGTTCCTCGAAGCCCTAGCCCGTCTGCGCGCCGAAGAAGGCCTCTATCAGATCAATGAAAACAGTGTCGATCTGCGGGAAGACACTCTATTTTCGACCTCTATCGCCCTGCCCGCAAATTTGGTTGAGGGGGATTACTTGGTGCGCATTTTCCTGACCCGTGAAGGGCGCGTCATCAGTGCACATGAAAACACGATTGCCGTTCGCAAAGTCGGGATTGAGCGCGCAGCCTATCGTCTCGCCAATGAACAGCCGCTGCTTTACGGGTTTTTGGCGCTCTTCATCGCCATTGCCGTGGGGTGGCTTGTCTCCGCTCTATTCCGCATGATCCGGGCCTGATTGGGCATCTAAGACCAAAGGCGTGCTTGGCACCTCCAGATCACCGACCCCAAGCGGGCTTTTGGGTTTTGACAGCATATAGCGCGTCACCCAAATCAAGCGGTTCTCAGCCCGCGTAATCGCCACATAGGCCAAGCGTTTCCACAATGGTTGCCCCGCTTCGACACGGCCCATGCGGCTTGCCGCGTAAAGATCAGGGGCAAAGACCTGCACATCGGGCCATTGGCTGCCTTGTGCCTTATGGATCGTCACCGCAGCCCCGTGCAAAAACGCAGCGCCCATGTGGGCGGCATAGGGGATGAATGGTTCCTCCTCATCGGGCAGTTCAATTTTCACGATAGAGGCAGCCGAAAGGCGCGGCGCCTCGGCCCCTATGACATGCAAGCGCGAAAACCCAGGTTTTGAGCCTGGCCCAACATAGACAACCTGCGCCCCCTTAATCAGACCGCGCGCCTCAAGATCAATGCGCTTCTTGCGGTGCTTCAGCGGCAATTCAATCCCATCACAAATCAGAGGTTCGCCTGGCAATAGCGCATCAGAGGGCGCGCCATGCACCGATCGGAAGCCCGTGATCAATCGCACCCTTGTGGTATTGCGCCAAACCAAAACGGGGCTTCGGGCCATCAAATCACTATCAGCGCGCGGCGAAACAACCACGCGCTCATCCCGCGCAGCCGCCTGCTCAATCATCCGTTCAAATTGCTCGAACTCAAGCGCGGGATCCCCCAAGGCATGGGCCAGATCAAGGATCGGGTTATCTGCATCTTGGCGATGGATACGGCCTAAGGAAAAAACCGCTTTTTGGTTGATCTGCTCGAACACCATTTTGCCTGACTGCCCCACGGGCGCCAATTGGGCGGGATCGCCGAACAGAACAAGCGCGGGAAATATCTCGCGCAAATCCGCGAATTGCTTATCATCCAACATGCTGGCCTCATCGACCAGACCGATATCCAATGGCTCCTCTCGCCGTTTCCAGCCTGTGATGAAATCCGACCCCCGCAATCCTGCGGCAGCCAAGGCTGCAGGAACAGATTTATGGGTTTCATAGGTGAGGCGCGCGCGCTCTAGCGCATCATTACTCAGAGCCTCAATCTGCGGCCTTTCTCCCTGCCCTGTGAGCCACTCCGCAACCTTTTCAAATTCAGGGTCATAAACAGGCGTATACAGAATGCGATGGATCGTGGTGGCAGGCACCCCGCGCATGCGCAGAACGCTCGCGGCCTTATTTGTGGGGGCAAGGATTGCAGCCGACCTGCGGTCTTTTCGGCGGCGCGGCTCGAAATCACCTGTGATCAGGTCAACCCCTGCGGACTCAAGGCCTTTGACTAAGGCCGATAGCAGCATCGTTTTCCCAGACCCTGCTTTTCCCGTTATCGCCAGAACGCCAGATTGGACATCTGATATTGGGGCGATCGTCTCGGCTTCAATATCCACACCATGCCCCGCCAACATTGCGGCAACACTATCAAAGGCCTCGGCCTGATCAGAGGAGAAGGTTAACGCAGACATGGGCGCACCCTAACGCCCCAGATGCCCCCCTTCCACGCCAAAAACACCGCTTCAGACAAGTTAACTAAAATTCATAGAAAGTGTTTTTCAAATTTTGGGTTTTTATTCATCTTGGCACGGAATTTGCGGCACCAGAGCGCCACCAGGAAAAGCTTGTCTGAATACGGCTCAAAGTGCGCTTGTCCGATGTCATTAGCGTGGTACTAAAGACCTTAGAAGTGATCGCACGCGCCTTCAAGAATTACGAAAATCGTCAAGACATCACAAAGGGACGCGAGTTCGCGCTGTGGCTATCCTAGACGGCTTATGAACTCACCTAGCGCAGAGTCGATCCCGTGCTCATGTAAAATCTACACAAAGTTGAGGACGCAGATTAGGCAACGCCCAACTGAACAGCCAACACCGCTGCGCAATCGCCTGATTTAATCAGGCCAGGTGCATGGCGGGCCACTAGCAAACCATCACGCTTGGCCAGGAGGCCGAGCGGGGGTTTGCCTGTGGCCTCAAGAGGCCAAATACGGGCAACAAGATCGCCCGCGCGCAGGCTCGCGCCCAAATCAACAACGGGTTCATAAAGCCCATTCGTATCGGCGAAGGTAAAGCAATCTGCATCAGGCATATCTAACAGGCTGCTTGGTGCCTCTTCGACCTTGCCCTGTAAAACGCCCAAATGCACCAGAAAATTACGTGCCCCGCGCTTGGCGATATCGACCGTTTCCGTGCGCGCCATCCCTGCGCCACCAAGCTCGGTCGTCACGAAGGTTTTCCCTGCGCGCTCAACCGCGCCATCAAACATACCCGTGTCATCAATCTCGAGCATTTTTACAGTGTAGGGTGCGCCAAAGGCGCGGGCGGCCTGCGCACAAGCCTGATCTTGGGCCGCATCGGGCAAGACATGGCTTGCAGCAAAGGGCAGAAAGTCCAACGTCTTGCCGCCCGAGTGGAAATCCAAAACCGCATCAACCTGCGGAAGGAGTTCATCATTGAGATAGGCCGCGATTTTCTGCGTAACTGTCCCGCGCACATTTCCAGGAAAGGCGCGGTTCATATTGCCTTGATCAATCGGCGAAGTGCGGCTTGCCGACAAAAAGGCGGGCGTATTCATCTGCGGCAAAATGATTACTCGCCCCGCGACATCAGACGCCTCAAGCGAATAGGCCAAATCATGCAGGGCAATCGGCCCTTCATATTCATCCCCATGATTGCCGCCCGTCAACAGCACGGTCGGACCATCCCCATTGCCGATTACGCATATCGGGATCATCACATGGCCCCATGCACTGTCATCGCGGCTATGGGGCAGGCGCAAATGACCATGCGCCTTACCCATGCAATCAAGGGCAATGGTTGGGGTCATTTCACAAATACCTCACGTGGCAAGTTGGACAGGCATTCAACACCTGTCTCGGTGATCAGGATCGGCTCAGTGATTTCAAGCCCGCCATCATCCAACCACAAAGCAGGCATAAAATGGAAGGTCATTCCCGGTTTTAGAACGGAACGATCCCCGCGCCGAAAGCTCATTGTGCGTTCGCCCCAGTCAGGAGGATAGCTTAGACCAATCGCATAGCCACAGCGGCTGTCTTTCTCGAAACCCATTTCATTGAGCTTTTTGTTAAAGGCATTCGCAATATCTTCGCAGAAATTTCCAGGCTTTGCTTGCTCAAGGCCTGCATGGATTGCCTCGACCACCGCCTCTTCGGCACGGCGATATTTTTCAGGCGGCTCGCCCAAGAATAGCGTTCGCGATTGGGGGCAATGATAGCGGCGATAACAGCCTGCGATTTCAAAAAAGGTCGCTTCGCCCGCGGCCATAGGTTTGTCATCCCATGTCAAGTGGGGAGCAGTTGCATCCACGCCTGAGGGGGTTAAGGGCACAATGGCAGGGTAATCGCCCCAATGACCATCCGCACCTAAGATGCTCGTGCGGCTGATCTCGGCGACAAGTGCGTTTTTCGGCATGCCTGGCTCGGCCGTTTCGCGGATAACTTTGTGCATCCGCTCCACGATCTTTGCAGCGCGGCGCATATAGGTGATTTCCTGCTCGGATTTGACCGCGCGCTGCCAATTGACCAAACTTGTGCTGTCCACGAATTCAGCATCAGGCAGCCCTTTGATCAAAGCCGCATAGGCAGCAGCGGAAAAATAGTAATTATCCATCTCAACGCCAATGCACCCTCGCACGCCGCCATGATCATGGATCAGGCTCGCAAGGGTTTCATGCGGGTGTTTTTCTGGGTTTTGAACATAGGTGTCATCATAGCCAACCACAGCGTCATCTGACATCCAGACTGTGCGTAAAGCACCCAATCCATCCATCGCGCGGCCCCACCAAATCGGCTCGCCTTTATGGCCCAAAAGCACCGCTTGATGGACATAAAATGACCAACCGTCATAGCCCGTCAACCACGCCATATTGGACGGGTCAGTTACAATGATGAAATCCAAATTTCGCGCAGCCATCTCGGCGCGCGTGCGCGCAATACGCGCCTGATATTCTTCGGTCGGGAAGTTATGAATGCGAGAAATCATCTGCCGCCTCCTGTTGGTGGACCAAGTTTTCGATAATTCAGCGCCCACCGCTTCCCGCTTCGCGTCATTGCTTGCACCAAAAACGTCGCTTGCGCCAATCACAGTGTCTGGTCTGTGATCCATGACCGCGCCGCAAGGCATAGCACCGGGGCGGATTTTCCCCTAAGATTGGAACAAACGTACCAAAACACATGACAAAGGACAAAGCCAATGCTTACCAATGATCAGCTGTCGAAGTGGGATCGCGACAGCTTCATGCACCCTTCAACACATCTTGCCCAGCATGCCCGCGGCGAAAGCCCCAATCGGATCGTGCAAACCGCAAGCGGCTGTCACATCACCGATCGCGATGGAAATCGTTTTTTGGACGCATTTGCAGGGCTTTACTGCGTGAATATCGGCTATGGCCGTCAAGAAGTGGCCGAGGCCATTGCAGAGCAAGCCCGCGAATTAGCATATTACCATGCCTATGTGGGCCATGGCACTGAGGCCTCAATCACGCTTGCACAGATGGTCATAGATCGCGCGCCTGACCATATGTCAAAGGTCTACTTTGGGCTTGGTGGGTCAGATGCCAATGAAACCAACATCAAACTGGTTTGGTATTACAACAACATCCGTGGGTTGCCGCAGAAGAAAAAGATCATCTCACGCTGGCGCGGCTATCACGGCTCGGGCCTGATGTCGGGATCCCTGACAGGGTTGAGCCTGTTCCATCAAAAATTCGACCTGCCTCTTGATGCGGTCTTGCACACAACCAGCCCCTATTACTTCCGCCGTGATGACCTCAGCCTCTCCGAAGCGGAATTCTCCACCAAATGCGCCGCTGATCTCGAGGAATTGATCTCGCGCGAAGGTGCAGACACAATCGCGGCCTTCATCGCAGAACCATTGCTGGGAACAGGCGGGATTGTGCCGCCGCCCACAGGGTATTGGGAGGCAATCCAACCCGTTCTGCAGAAGCATGACATCTTGTTGATTGCAGATGAGGTGGTCACGGGCTTTGGCCGCATGGGATCAATGTTTGGATCGCCACATTATGGCATCATACCGGACATCATGACCATCGCCAAGGGCTTAACCTCGGCCTATGCTCCGCTCTCAGGATCCATTATTTCCAGCAAAGTTTGGAAGGTTCTTGAGGATGGCACCGATGAATTCGGCCCCTTGGGGCATGGTTGGACATATTCCGCCCACCCCATCGGCGCGGCGGCAGGTGTTGCCAATCTCAAACTTTTGGACAGCCTGAATTTGGTTGAGAATGCCCGCGATACTGGCGCCTATTTCAACCAAACCATGCACACCGCCCTTGCTGAGCATGCCCAAGTGGGCGAGGTACGCGGTGATGGGATGCTATGCGCGGTAGAATTGGTTGAGGATCGCGAAACGCGCACCTTCTTTGACCCCGCCAAAAAGATTACCCCCCAGATTGTCGCCGCAATGGCGCGGCGCGGGGTGGTTGCACGGGCCATGCCACAGGGCGATATCATTGGCTATGCGCCACCGCTATGCCTCAGCCGCGAGGAAGCGGATACTGTCGTCAGCGTGACGGCAGAGGCAATCAAAGAGGTTTTGCAATGACGTTAAATGGGGTCAAAGCAACTTGGCCCCATTTACACTCCACAATTTCTCAGCAAACAGAAGATCTTAGCAGTCTTACAGAAGGACTGTCCTCAAGCGTTATAATTTTAAAAAACGGGATCCCTCAAAACCATTTGTGACTGCATTTTACCAGGCTCAAAATACTCTTGAGAGACCTATACGCTCTTTTTGCTAACTTTTAGACGGACACGATTTGTAGCTTCTTTGGTGCCGTCATGATCTGTACCAAACCAAACGTCTAATGGAACCTCCATCGTTCCGTAGTTACATTCAAAATACCTATGATGTAACTGATGATGGAAGTCCGCCGAGTCGAGTAACTTTGTCTTTTTGGCCAGAATTTTTTCAAAACCAGAATGTGAAAAAGCTGGGCCAAGCGACGTCATAAATAGATGAACAAAGACTATAGCGGGTTCGGACGGTATCACAAAATGTATCAATACTGACGATTGATAAATTAAGTTTTCGATTGGGTGCATTGAAATGCCAGACCATGGACCGGTGTGCACGTTCCTATGATGGGTGCTGTGGACGTGCTTGTACAAGAAGGGATGATGCAGCAACCGATGGATAAAATAAAAGTGACCAGATCGAACCATTGGCAGCAGCAAAAGCCATGCAAAAAATTGTAAAGGGTGGTTGCTGAATGGCATCACGCTTATCAAGCCATTGGCAAGAAGATTTAAATACAAAATCTCGTATGCCGTCCACACGGTAACACCGCTAACTAGGCTCCAAAAAATATTGTCATACACCTGGTCATTAAAACTGAAAAACTTATTTTTTTGAGCCATTTTTCGTTTTAAAAATTTAAAGTCATCGCCCTGCATCCTTAAAGAATAAAGATACATATGAAGTGACCCGGCCACCAAAAATAGTATGGCTGAGTTACGAATATAGGTGAGAGCTATAATTCCAGAACTTAGTTCCTGAAAAGCTTCAAGGCTAGGAGTTAAGTAATGGTAAGTTCCAACCGCTAGTATTGCGATAAACAATGCCCGTGAAATGCTGATCCAACGGAAAACAATCCATCTGAACGTCTTCGCGACATCGATAGGCCACTCAAACAACGGATTGTATCGAATAGGCTCATTTGGGCTATAGTTCCAAGATTTTTTATCAACAGAGGAATTAGCCATTTTTTGTCACCAAGCCGAAAACACAAGACACCGTACCCAAGAGACCACCTAGCTCGAAAAAAGCGGACTCGTCAGCGGAAGACTTATCCTACTGTAGAATTTGTAATCTTCATAGTTCTCAAACAGTTTTGACAAAGCTTACCTTGTTATTTCATGTTTCTATAGGTGTAAGCTTCCGAGGGAGTGTACTTATGACAGAACTCAAAGCATGCCCATTTATGCGACTTCATCCTGATGACAATACACTTGTTGCGAGAATTAACGCTGATGAGGGCACAAGGATCAACATGGATGAAGGCCAGGTGCAATTGTCTCAAATGATCCCAATGGCTCACAAGATCGCCTGCAGGCTTATCAAGACCGGAGATGTAGTCTTAAAATATGGCATGCCGATCGGTGTAGCTACGGCGGACATCGCGCCCGGCGAACATGTGCACGTCCACAACGTACGTTCAGCCTATACACCAAGCGTTGTATTACACGACGCAGATGCCATCAGCTGAGGAGAGTAATATGATTGAAGGTTGGCTGCGACAAGATGGCAGAAAAGGCATACGAAACAGTGTTTTAGTAGCGTATTTGGTGGAATGCGCACATTTTGTTGCGTCCGAAATCGTGACAGAGTTCCGGGGCCAAGACGTACAATTAATTGGTTTTCCAGGTTGCTTTCCTAATGAATACGCTGCGCAAATGATGGAGCGCCTCTGCACCCATCCCAATGTTGGTGCAGTCCTATTCGTTTCTCTGGGATGTGAAAGCTTCGACAAAGTGCGTGTTTCTGCAGCCGTAGAAGCATCGGGCAGGCCCGTCCGTACGCTTGTAATTCAGAAAGCCGGTGGCACTAAAGCGACAATAAAATTAGGCCAGGACTGGATAAGAAGCGCACTCTTAGAAATTGACAATGTATCGCGCACACAGTTGGCACCCTCTGACCTAGTAATCGGGACGGTCTGTGGCGGATCAGATGGAACATCAGGCATATCAGGCAATCCTGCTGCCGGACGCGCATTCGATTTCCTAGTGGCAGAAGGCGCAGCCTGTATTTTCGAAGAAACAGGGGAGCTAATCGGTTGCGAAGAAATCATGGCAGAGCGCGCAGTGACCCCAGAATTAGGGCAGGCAATACGAGAAAGTGTACTTAAAGCCGAGCGTTATTATCAAACACTTGGGTATGGGAGCTTTGCTGCAGGTAATGCCGCAGGTGGGTTATCCACAATTGAAGAAAAATCTCTCGGCGCCTATGTAAAATCCGGCAGTAGTCAGATCTCAGGCCTTATCAAACCAGGCGACATCCCTCCATGCGGCGGACTGTATCTAATGGATGTGGTACCGGATGGAGACGTTCGGTTTGGCTTCCCGAACATCAGCGACAATGCTGAGATCGTCGAGATGATAGCTTCTGGTGCGCACATGACCCTATTCGTCACAGGGCGCGGCTCGGTGGTAGGCTCTGCAATATCGCCAGTCATTAAAATTTGTGCCAATCCAGAGACCTATCGCGCCCTAGTTGACGATATGGATATTAACGCAGGCGACATTATCGAAGGTCATCGTACGATCGACGAAGTAGGACAAGAGATTAGTGAACTTGTATATGCTGTCGCAGGCGGTCAACAAACTAAATCTGAACAGCTCGGTCATCGAGAATTCATACTTACCTACAAAAGCTTTGAGCCGATTGGACCAGCCTGTTTACCAAATCTTCATGCATAACTTGAGTGTTTATTGGCTAAGCATACAATCATAGCTAACGGTAATTCTGGGCTTTGAGAAACAAACAATCAAAGAATGTTCTGATTACGTGGCCGGTTGTACTGATGCGTTGGGTGCTTTTGGGCCATATTCAAAAGGCACTACAGCGAGTAGAAAGCGCATCAGCGCGCCCCCCAGTGCGATCGCCGTCAACGCCAAGATCGCTGCAAATGACAGGGTTGGCACACCAGACAAGCCAGCGCCCACGGTGCATCCGCCGGCCAGAACTGCGCCGAAGCCCATCAGTCCGGCACCAGCCAGGTAGCGCGCGGTTTGGCGAGGGCTGTCAAAGCTAGACCAAGCAAATTGCCCCCGTAAAAGCGCCGCCGAACCCGCACCCAGCACTGTGCCTCCCATCAATCCCACACCAAAGCCAGGCGCAATAGCCGTCGAGGCAACAACCCAAAACAAAGTTTCGGTGGCAGGTGCCGTGAAAGACAGGCTTTGCAATGCGATTGGATCGAAGTCGTCAAACAAGATAAAGCCTGTGCCAACCCAGCCCAGAGGCACCAAAAGCCCCAACAGCGCTGCCAGAGCCAGCATTCCGGCCCCAAGGCTGGAACGCCAGGCAAAGACCAATGCAGCGCCCGCAATCAGCGCCGCCAACAGGAGTGGCGTACTCGGCAGAGTAGGGGCCAATTCCATGGTGATAGATTTTAAATTGGTATGCAGGCCCGACAGCACCCCTTTCGACGTGGCATGGGCTACAATTGCGAAGACCACTAGCACCAGAAGCGCTCGCAGATTGCCGCTCGCGCACAGTACAGTCAGCCGCGAAACGCATCCGCGCGTCAAGACCATGCCAGCGCCGAAGGCGAACCCGCCAACGACAATGGCCACAACGGGCAGACTTGTGACCATGAAGCGATGATCTGCAAAATCGATCCAGCCCATCAGTATGGCTGCCTGCGTACCCAGGGTAGCTGTGGCCAGCGCCATCAGCCAGATACCGGCGGCTTGACGGCGATCCTCACCATCGATCATCCGGCGAAAGCAGAGGCGCGTGATTTGCGCCAAAACACCAAAGGCGCATCCCAAAGCCAATGCAAACCACAGAGCGGCCTGAGGAGCGGTAAGGGTTTCAAAGTCCAACTGTTCGAACATGGCGAATCCTCACAAATTTGGAACGTTGTCCTCTTTTGCGAGAAAATAAGGTGCTGACAAGCCCAGAATAGCCCAGAAATACGGCTGAATGTGGAACATATGTTCTGTTTTTTTGCCTAGAGGTAAACACCTTTCTGCCCAAGCGCCGAGGCAAAAGAAAATGGCCCACCAGATCCGGCGGGCCATAACAATGGTTCTTTTTGTTTTACCGCCCGCGAATGCGCATACTTAGTGGAAGTACAGCGCGTGGGTGGTCAATCCTGACGACCCAAAGGTAACGCTCTAGTAGACCCGTAGCGGCGATATAACCGTGGCAGGATGGGGTATTGAAGCTTTTCAGGTAGGGTGCCCCAAATGTAATCTAACGTGGATTTTTGAGATATTTTCTGCTATCGTCATGTTGGAAGACGGCCTCTGCTGAACCGACATTCCAGAAGATGGCCTATCCCTCAAGTGGTCCAAGCATACCGTCTTCCACCCCCGTCAACCAAAGTGGCTTATCCCCTCAAAGCTTGACCAAGCAACCCTGTGCACTCAAGCTGTGGTGAAACAGGAGCAACGCAATGAAGCGCATCATCTTAGCCACAACCATTGCAGCCACTACTTTGGCAGGGCCAGCTTTGGCTGAGCATCAGCTTCCAATCTCCGCTAACTTAAGATGCTAGATTTACAGGCTTGATATAACTTCAGATGGCTACCGTATTAACCTATCTGGCTCTGATCTGAGGTAATACATGAAAGAAATGGGCCAGGACGATATAATGGGGGTCGTGTTCGATGATCACATGGTGAGCTTCACGTCATCGCAGACAGCCTACAACCCTATGTTTGCAATACCTCACGATTATCAAGTCAGAGGAAACAATGTAACTTTTGACTCAGGTAATTTCAGGTTCGAAATACAAGATGTCCAACTTCGAGGGCGTACGAGCGGGACAATATCTTTAAATACACTGGAGCTTGGGCAAAACATGCAGCTTTCTATGCGGCAAGGTTCAAACTCAAGTTGGATTGAGACTTCGGGAACTGGTTATGCAAGGTGTAGAGAGCTCTGATATGGTCACTTTTACACACATCTGCCGCCAGGCCTTGTACCGATCATATACTGTCCATCGTTAGCACAGTAATCTATATTGATCCAAAGCTCGAATATTAATATCGTTTCTATAGTAAAAGACGGAGGCGGTCATGAAATGTAAGTTCAATCGAATTGCGTTAATGACACCAAGCGTTGTTTTGGCGGCATGCGGTGGAGGTGGCGGCACGTTTGGTCCGTCGCCCACTGGGGAATACGTTGACACGGCATCAGGCATTTACGCCACGGAATATGCCTATAATGATATGCTCTCTTCAATTAATCCCCTGTCGCTAAACAACTATGGCTATACGGGTGCTGGTGTTCGTGTGGCAGTTGTTGACAGTGGAATTGATGCAAACCATCCTGAATTTAATGGGCGAACTATTTACGGTTACGATTTTGCAAGTAGTTCTTCAGGTTATGCACGAGATGAAAGTGGTCATGGTTCGCATGTTGCTTCAATTATAGCAGGCGAACGTGACGGTTATGGAATGCGTGGCGTTGCATACGATGCGACATTATACTCCTACAAAACTGATAATGATGGAGATAGCGGGCTAGAGGCTCTCAGTACAGATACTCAAATTGCTGCCGTATTCAATCGACATGTGACCGACAACATTGACGTTTCAAACAATAGTTGGGGGAGTAGTGCGAGTGTAACTTCAGTAAGCTCAGCAACAGCGCAGAGCTTGCTAGGTAATACCATGACTGCCGCTGCGGCTGCGCAGAACAACGGCACACTAATAGTTTTTGCTGCTGGTAATGATGGCAACTCACAGCCTAGCTTGACTGGTGCGCTGCCATATCACGATTCAAGCCTAGCTGGAGCTTGGCTGACAGTGGTCGCTATTGATAATAATTTGCGTGAAACTGCATATACAAACCGATGTGGCGTGGCGCAAAGCTTTTGCGTAACCGCCCCCGGCGGCGCTGATAATTCGTCATCTTACGGCATTCGTGCCGCTGACGCAGGAACGACCAGTTATGTTAGATTAAGTGGAACCTCTATGGCTGCTCCGCACGTCAGTGGTCTAGCTGCCGCCCTCATGGAGAAGTTTCCAAATCTGACAGCTGCTCAAATAGCCACACGCATAAAATCCACCGCTTCACTGGCCTCTCTCACAAGTTATGGGGGCGGGACATTGAGTAGTCTAGGTGAGACAGCTATGCGTGCCATCTTTGGATATGGTCTAGTCAATGCCGAATCTGCATCGGCTCAAATAGGTTCGCTGAGCTATCCCATACATGGCACTTTGAGCGGCGCAGTTGATCTGTCTAATCAAAGAGTGGCTTTGCCAGCTGGTCTGAGCTCTTCTAGTGTAGGCCAAATCATGGGCTCAAGCTATGCAGTATTCGACACCTTTGATGGCGCAATCTTTAGAACGTCAGGCGATCAGATTTTCTCGGAGTATTCTCAAGCACACGTTCCGGGATATGCAGGGGGCAGTATCTCCACGACTGCAGCAGTTGCAGATCATGTAAGCCTTTTTCAATCTGGAAATTACGAAAGAGGTACAACCACTGAATATTCATTTTCTCAACAAGGGAGCATAGACCCAGCACATTCATATTGGGGACAAACCGCCAATCTATTCGAGGATGCGCCCGGTTCTATTTCAGCGCCACAATTTAAGTTTCAACATACCACATCCTACCACAATGCGAACATTTCGTATTTCGCAAGCTTCACGGCGGACGCATCAGCGGGCACGAATACGCAGAATGGTGAGCTTGGTGTTTCGGGAAATTTTGGCCTTACTGATAGCACGACCCTAATTGCGTCAGCTTCTTTCAGCGATCAGCCAACAGTTCTGGGCTTGCAAGGAAGCGCAATCAATACAAGCTCAGTTCGCATGCAAGTAGGCCTCCGCTCACAGCTTCGACCCGGCCTAAGTTTTTTCGGGCGATATGAGCATCAGCAGTACGATGATATGTCGCCATCAATAATAGCGTTTGGATCAAATGACCTTACTGCAGAAAACATGATGTTTGCCGTTGAGGCTGAGTTGCAAAATGGTGGGCAACTCGCAGTTGGTGCTAAGACGGAATATCAATATTCAAATGGTAGCGTTAGCCTATACGCTCCCACTGGCGTGACACGATCTGGAGATATTATTTATTCAGAGCAAAGCTTTGATATGGAGGCAGATGATGTTTTCCGGCCGTTCCTTGCTTACTCTATCCAAACTGAAAACGGTGCGATAGATTTCGGGGCGGTAGCTTCATCATTCTCAAACCCTAAATTGGAGGGCGTAAGATTAGGCATATCACGACATTTCTAAGCCTATGCTTATTTTGCTCGTGCGTAGCGGCGGATGTAACCCCTGAATTTAACGTTCAGGAATACACAATTATGTCCGGATTTTATCCCGAAGACGCATACCTAGATCCAGTACAAATTAGAGAGCTTTCGGCTAAACAGGATTTGCGCTTTGATGAAAATGCGCTTGTTTATGCAACCCGAATACTTCCAGATGGTACATATCAGCCGACCATAAGCCATCGGCAAGACGGTTATGGACCACTATTGATCAATGTTATTTATGATGCTTCCACTGGAGCAGGTGTGGCTGTATTAAACCAAAGAATTCTAGTTATTGAGTCATCAAACAGAAGTGATGGCGTCAGTCTGATCATTAGCTATCCAAGAGATAATGCTATTAAGCCGAATTAGGAGGCGTTCTGATACTTCAGATCATGGCAAATCTCATTGGCATTGACACTTGCGCAGAGTTAGGCGGTTAAAACATAATTGATCATTAAAAGAGCGTTGTAGCAAAACGCCTAAGACTCAATTAAGCTATCCATTCTCAAAAACCTAATCTGTGTGTGGCGGCATATACGTATATCGTACCCACCCCCCATTCCGCCTGCCCGCCCCATTAAAAAGACTAAGTATCTGTTAATGAACGCCAAATAGAAGCCAAGCCCTAGCAGAGTGTGGGCTGTAGCAAATAAGTATACCCCGCCGTATAGCCCTTCATATAGCCCTGCGTATAGCCCTAATGGTGGCATATAGGCTAAATCAGGTCAAAGAAATAAGGAAATCAATGGGTTAGGAGGATTTGGTGGAGCCTAGGGGGATCGAACCCCTGACCTCTTGCATGCCATGCAAGCGCTCTCCCAGCTGAGCTAAGGCCCCGTAACCATGCGCAACATTTGTTGCGATCTGCGGTTTATGGTGTCGCGCGGGGCAGATCAAGCGAAAAAAGCCGCCCCACACGCAATGGTCAGCAGAGTGATCTACTCTTCATCATCCGAGCCGACATCGGCAATGTCATCAAGCGAGACATTATCGTCATCGTCATCGTCATCTTCGAGAAGATCATCATCCAGATCGGAATCATCATCCAATACCAAATCATCTTCATCATCCAAGATCACTTCATCGTCCGCACGGTCTTTGGCCTTGGCGGCAGACGCGGCAGATGGTTTTTCCGCAACCAAGCTGCGGCCACCTTTACCAGTGTCCAATGTGACCACCTCGCCCGTATATGGGCTAACGATCGGGTCTTTTTTAAGGTCGTAGAAACGCTTGCCTGTGGTTGGGCATACGCGTTTAACACCCCATTCCTCTTTGGGCATGACACCCCCTTCAATGAACGCTATCGAGAGAATTGCGATCCCCTGCCACAATGTGAATAGGGTGTCAAAGGCTTTCCGAAAACTAATGCGCGGATTGCCCGTTCGATTGACGAAACACAGAGGCTTATTGCGATGCGGCGCAAGACATCATCTTGGATTCACCAGTTGGACGGGCCACAGCCCGTTGAGGTGGTGATGAAGAAATCAGTACGCGCCACGCGATTTTCGTTACGCGTGTCCAATCGAGATGGCACTGTCAGCCTAACCATGCCCCATTGGGCGCCGGAAGGTGAGGCTTTGGCCTTTCTGCACGCTCGCCGTGATTGGTTGATGGGGCATTTGCAAAACCGCCCCACAGCACAGCGCCCTGTTATTGGTGCGGTGATTCCCATCGAAGGTGTTCCCCACCCAATTATCGCGGGCAGTGGCCGTTCCGCAAAGCTGGTCAATGGATCTTTGAGCGTTGCCGATGATCCACGCCTGCCCATTCGCGTGGCCGCCTTTCTAAAAACCCGCGCCAATGCACGGCTCCACACAGCCTCGGAATATTACGCGAATAAACTGGGAAGACAGTTTTCCAAGCTCACACTTCGTGACACCAACAGCCGCTGGGGCAGTTGCTCGGCGCAGAGGCATTTAATGTATTCTTGGCGACTGATCATGGCCCCGCCTGAGGTGCTGGATTATGTCGCCGCCCATGAGGTTGCGCATCTGGCAGAAATGAACCACGGCCCAAAATTCTGGGCACATTGCGCCGCGCTCTGCCCGGAGTATCAACGGCATCGCGCATGGCTCAAAACCCATGGGAACGAGATTTTGGCTTGGCGTTTTGAGAGCTTGCCAACGGGATAAGATTTGTGATCACATATGGCCTATGTTGATCAACCCGCGCCCAGCTGAACAAACCGCTGCCGTGGCCCATGAACGGGTCTATCGCGCTTTGCGCTCGCGCATCATGCATGGCGAAATTTTACCAGGGCGAGCGATGACGCTGCGCGGAATTGGCCAAGAATTTCAGGTATCCATGACCCCTGCGCGCGAGGCGGTGCGGCGTTTGGTTAGCGAAGGCGCATTGTTTTTATCGGCTTCTGGCCGCGTATCGACCCCAGAACTTAGCAATGAACGGATCGAAGAATTGGCAGCGTTACGCGCCTTGCTTGAGCCTGAATTGGCCGCACGCGCCCTGCCGCGGGCGCATATGGCCCTAATCGAACGTATGGAAAGCACCAATAGCGCGATTGCAGGGGTGATCCATACGGGCGATGCCATTGCCTATATTCGCCATAACCTTGAATTCCACCGCACGCTCTATTTGCGCGCACAAGCGCCCGCAATGTTGGCTTTGGCGGAAACGGTTTGGCTGCAATTGGGGCCGACCATGCGCGCGCTCTACGGGCGGCTAAACCGAACCGATGCACCGCAGCATCATCGCTCGATCCTCGCCGCATTAAAGGCTGGAGATGAGCCTGGGCTGCGATTGGCCGTTCGGGCCGATGTCACCCATGGATTGAGGCTGCTGGCCGCCTGAGGCTGACCATTAACCATTGCTTAAACCGAATCGGGTTCTAAGTGACCCATGCGGTTTGCAGTCCCCCAATCAGGAAACCGCCATTAGACTTGCCCAAGGTTTCCCCGACTGATGCGCAAGTCACCCCAGAGGAAAGATGCCGAATGCCTCCCCTGCATTCGGCATCTCTTTGTTTCAGACGCCGCAAGTCAGGCGTGGATCGCCCCATCCCCACAGGCCAATGCCGCCTCGCGCACTGCCTCAGAGAATGTAGGATGCGCATGACAGGTCAGCGCCAAATCCTGCGCACTGGCGCCAAATTCCATCGCGACACAAACCTCATGGATCAAATCCCCTGCCGCAGGGCCAATGATATGAGCCCCCAAAATGCGGTCAGTGTCTTTGTCGGCAAGGATTTTCACAAAACCATCCGCCGCGAAATTTGCCTTTGCGCGGCCGTTGCCCATAAAGGAGAATTTCCCAACCTTATAGGCGCGGCCCTCAGCCTTCAGCATCTCCTCAGTCGCGCCAACCGAAGCCACTTCGGGGTTTGTGTAAACCACGCCGGGGATGACACCATAATTCACATGGCCATGTTTGCCTGCAACAACCTCGGCAACGGCCATACCTTCGTCCTCGGCTTTATGCGCCAACATTGGGCCTGCGATACAATCACCAATCGCATAAACGCCCTTAATATTGGTCTGCCAGTGGCCATCCGTTTTGATTTGTCCGCGCTCGGACAGTTCCACCCCAAGCGCATCAAGGCCAAGCCCCTCAGTGTAGGGTTTGCGCCCAGTCGCAACCAGAACCACATCTGCAACAACCTTATGGTCGCTGTCATCTTTCTTCAATTTGTAGCTGACAGTCGCATTGGTCTTGGTTGTTTTTACCCCTTGAACAGCGGCCCCAAGCGTAAATTTCAAACCCTGTTTTGAAAGGATTTTTTGGAAATTCTTGGCAACTTCACTGTCCATACCGGGGGTAATGGTATCGAGATACTCAATCACCTCGACCTCGGCTCCAAGACGGGCATAGACCGAGCCAAGCTCAAGACCGATGACCCCAGCACCAATGACAACCATTTTCTTGGGCACTTTACCCAGAGCCAAGGCACCCTCAGAAGTGACCACGATTTTTTCGTCTACCTCAATGCCTGGCAGCGTGGACGGCGTTGAGCCAGATGCAATGATGATCGATTTTGCGTTATGGGTTGTGTCGCCAACCTTCACCTGCCCCGCTGCAGGGATGGAGCCGAACCCTTTGATCCAATCCACCTTGTTCTTTTTGAACAGGAATTCGATCCCTTTGGTGTTTTGGCCAATCACATCATCTTTATAGGCCAGCATACCTTTCCAATCGACCTTGGGCGCAGCACCTTTGAGGCCCATCTTGGCGAAGTTATGTTCTGCCTCGTGCAAGGCATGGCTTGCGTGCAGCAGCGCCTTAGACGGAATGCAGCCAATATTAAGGCATGTGCCGCCCAATGTGTCACGGGCTTCGACACAGGCGGTCTTTAGGCCCAACTGTGCGCAACGGATTGCACACACATAGCCACCAGGGCCTGCGCCAATAACGATAACATCATAATCTGCCATAATCTTCGCCTCCTTGGCGCTCGGTCGTGGCCCTGTGTCAGGCCGAATTTGCCAAGCGCATAGGAAATTGGCGTGCGCAAAACAAGGATTTTCACCCCGCACCCCCCCGAAAACGGGCCAAAATAGCGCGGCTCAGGGGGTGATTTTCGGCTTTGTGATCACAAATTAAAAAACTGCGATCACAACCATAGCGATTGTCGCAAAGAACCCAACCGCCCAAATGATAGACCGCCACGGCGTGAGACCCTGCGCATAGGCCGGCACATAAAGAATCCGCGCCACCAAATAGGCATGGGCGCAAATTTCGGTGGCAGCATTAGATGCCCCAAGCGCTGTCACCAAACCCACCGCGATAGCAAAGAGGATCAATGCATCAAAATGGTTGTTTAAGGCGCGCTGCAATCGGCCCGCCACACCCGTTAGGCTTTTTGCTGTATCCCGCGCACTCATGGAATACCCGACCCCGACCTGTAAATTCGCAACAACGCCATACAGCATCAATTGGAATACCTGTAAAAAGAAAGCGAGGGCGAGAATGTAGAGCTCGGTCGTCAATGCGGTTTGCATGGCTAAGCCTTTCGTTGCAGCGGGCCAAGCTATCGCAGCTTGGGTGGGTTATCTGGGTCTGATCCCGGCGCGGGGCGGTCCCGTGCCTTTTCAACCTGTGGCAGATCAAAACGCAAGCCAACCTTCGCCAATTTCGCGACAAAGGCCTCATGCGCCGGCAAAAACACCACATCAAGCATGCCCGCCTCAACGCCAGACAGGTGGAGCGTTTCTGAAACGGCGCGCGCCAAGGCCGTATGCGCCTCAGGCGCTGCATCGATAAAGCATAGGATATGGCTGTGACTGCCATCGGCATAATCGGCTAAGGCAAGATAGGCCCCTGCTGCCAATCCCGTCAGCCCTGCTAATTTGGCGTCCAAAGCAATCAACACATCTTGCGGCAGGCCGCGTGGTGCGTTCAGCGCCACGGGGCGCGCATCTATGGATGTTGGCCCCTGCTCGGCAATATCGCGCAGCCAAATCATCGCAGCGCCGTCAAGCAAGATCTCGCTGGGCGCGACCCCAAGGTTCAAGCCCAGACCAATATCTTGAGGTGCCAACATTTTGGCCAAGGCCCGCCCCGTAAGCGCAGCATAGGGCGCTTCTGTCCCGTCCACGAACTGAGACAGCCGTTCTTCGCGGTCAAAGGCCAAGACGAAGGAAACTCCCTCAGATGTCAGGATTTTTGGCTCAATCCGATCCTGCCCAGCGGCCATTGGGCGCTCAAGCAGCACGAACAGCTCAGCCCCCAAAAGGCGGTCATAGAACCGCAGTCGCAGCATCTGGGCATCAGGGTCTGCTTGCATTTGCACATAGGCATGATCCAAGGGCGTTTCGGTCATCCATCA
>Ga0255781_10000121_pt1 | contig 57859 bp, 76 predicted proteins | sample 101ome_21_FD_179979 | JGI IMG/M metagenome (GOLD analysis project Ga0255781, IMG submission 179979) | Coastal salt marsh microbial communities from the Groves Creek Marsh, Skidaway Island, Georgia - 101413BT metaG (version 2) | ecosystem: Environmental > Aquatic > Marine > Intertidal zone >... | reverse complement strand
CAATGGTGCTGTAAAGCGCATCAAACGCATCATCCATAACGCGCAAGAAACCCTGCTCACGCTCTGAAATTTTGCGGCTTTCTTCTTGCAAGTAACCTTCTGCCGTTTCCAGTGCGTCATATACAGACACAGCACCCGGAACCATGCTACTTCTGCGAAAATACGTGCCATCGTCTGCAGCCGTATACCCTTCGCCAATCATGTGTTCGTGGTATGCGCCAGCATTCGCAAAGCGGTTTCTAAAGTTGCGCCCTACATGCCCGCCCTCCCTTGAACGGTCTGCGTAGCTTCGCACTGTATCGCCCGTAGGGTCGATAATGCCGCCCATGGCGTTCTTAGCCGCTGTGACAACAGAAGCAATGGTGTCAGTAGCCCAAATGGTAATCTGGTCGGCCGCCGCTGCCAGCAACGCCACCATAATGCCAATAAAGCCACCTTTGCGCTTACCTAGCAGTATGTAGCCAATAAGGCCCATTTCCATAAGGTAGCCGCCCGTAAAGTCGTTTACCCTGTTATACATGGCTTTCAGTTCGTCATAGACGTACCGTATGCCCTTCCCAATATCCCCAAACTTGTTGTAAACCGCTGCCGCGCTATCCACAAAATCGGCAAAGCCCATGAGCGTGTTATATACCCAATCGCTAAACGCCTCGCTTCGCACAAAATCCACCGTGGCTGTTGCCACATCTGCCAATGCCCCAACCAAACCACTTTCACCAAGCGCGATTTTCAAATCGGTAATAGTATTGCCAAAGCGATTAAACTGCGCTGTCGCGCTGTAGCTAGCTTCAATAGCTGCTTGCCCAAACTGGTCTTGTAGCGCTGTTGCCAACTTAGGCACCAAGTCCACCGCCAGCACTTCGCCGTTCTCCAGCATCTTGCCCAGTTCCATGGTTGTAACGCCCATAGACTGCGCCGCCATACTGAATGCCACTGGCAAGCGTTCACCCAACTGCCCGCGCAATTCTTCGGCCTGTACAGTGCCTTTTGAGAACATTTGCGCTACCGCACGCAAGCTGCCTTCCAAATCATCGTTGGACATTTTCATGGCCGCACCAGCGGTCAAGAAAGCGTTAAAGATGCGGTTTGTTTCGTTAAGGTCTACACCCGCCGCCCGTGCTGCTAAGCCAAACACTTTGTAACTGTTCGCAGTGGCCATAAAGTCCACCCCAAGCTCGTTACTGCGTGCCCGTAGCTCGTTAAATGTGCGCGCTGCTTGCTGGGCATCCCCGTCAAGCGCTGCAAACGCCGTGCGTAGGCGTTCTGCTTCCAATGTGGTCTGAACTATAGAGCGTACACTTAAGGCCACCCCAAGGCTTGCTATGGCGCCCTGTAGGCTGAATACAGCCCCGCGCACCGCGTTAAACGCGCCAGACATGCCGCGCGCTGTTCGGCCAACCAAATTACCCGAGGCTTGGACTGCTTGGTTAAAGGAACCTAGTGCGGAGCGGGCGGCAGCACTATTTACTACTATGTTTAGTCTTGCGAGTGTTGCCATGCTTTTCTACCTGCAGCTCCAAATATTCCATGTCCATCGCCTGTATCAGCACAATAAATGCTTCCACATCTGGCACTTCGAATACGGACAGGTAAGCCGCAATCTCGCTAAACTTAATTGGCCCTACACCAAAGCCCGTATCCCTACTATTGCTAAGCGCTAAGAACGCTTGCGCGTAAAACGCTTCTGTATCTGATAGGGTGGGCGCATTCTGGACAAAGGGTAATTCGGAAGCATCTGTGACCGCCGCCACCAGCTTGTCGTATTTTGTTCCCCAAGTCCAAGTCCAACGCACCCACTCTGTTAGTTTTTTACCTTTTCTTCCACCTGCTCGTTGCGGAAGATTTCGGCGTCCTGTGCGTAGCTAGTGATTAAGTCACGGAACTCATCAGCGCCCGGCATGCTGAGCAATTCGTATGCCGTTTCCTCGCTGTACTCCAAAGCTTTGCCATCCATGGAAAGCCCTTCCCAACCAAGCAGAATAGTCTTGGCCATACAGCGGCACATGATTTCTGTCTGCTTGTCTAGCGCAAGTTTCCCTGCACTGAACTGTCGCTGGTGCGGCGCCATCATTTTGTTGAACAAGTTTTGGAACTTTTTGTTGCCCAACCGCGCAACCAAGAACTTGGTTTCCTCGTCATGCTCAACCCAGACGCCACCTTCAGCGGCAGTGTTGTTTACTTTAAATTCACTAAAATCCACGCTTGTCTCCCTTATCGCTCGATTTTAAGCGTACACTGGTTGGCTGCCGTGGCGTCATATTTTGCTTGGAATTGCATTTCTGCCATGACATCACTGTTAGTGCTGCCTGCGGTGATGCTGCCGCCAGTGTATTCCACCTTTGGAAGCGTAAACGTGTAGCTGTTTGTGCCATCGTTCAACTCAAACGAAATGCTACTATCAGTGCCGTTTAGGAACTTGTTGAATACCGCGCCAGAAGCGAAGTAGACACTCATGCTGCCCGTTACAACAAACTGGCCAAGGCCGATGCTTGATGCGCCAAGCTCACCAATAGCATTGCGTACACGCAAGTTATTTTCGATAGATAGATCAAGGCTCATAACCTTGTCCGATACCGCGCTGCCACCCTCTGTAAGCGTAGCCACGTTGTTTACCGCGTTCATCACTGGGTTAGTGTTTACCGCCGTAATCGCTGCCGTTTGCTTTTTGGCGGTACCTGTTTCCAAGCCCTTGCCTAAGAAGCTAACGCTACCCGTAACCATGTCGCCGGCTGACAGGGAAAGGCTCATGCCGCTTGGTGTCATACCCGTGAATACGTGGTATGGTTTTACGCCTGCACCCGAAACGCCGCCAAAGTGCTTTTCAATAGCAAAGCTTTTAGCAGTAGTGCCGTTCTTAAGAACATCGGTGGCCCAAGTAGAACACATTACCCCTTCCAGCAAATCGTCAAGGTTGCCGTAGGTAAGTTCAAAGTTTAAATCACCGCTGTTGCTTGCATCCGTGCGAACCATATCGCTAACGTTACGGTCATTACGAATTTCCGCACTTTGGGTGTTTGTGATGTTGTGGACAATGCTTTCGCCTGTGTAGCGAATAAACTTGTATCCTGTGGTAGGTGCCGTGCCAAACGTGGCCTCTGCCGCGATGGCAATCGACGCTAGGTTGCTGTCGCTCATATTGCCTGCTCCTTATGTGTAAACCACGTCCCGCTGGTACGGTACGCTTACGTTCAGTTGGTACAGCCCGTTTTGCACACCGACCCGGTTAATTTCTGGACTGCGACATAGAATTGTTCCGCTGCTACCAGCCGCGAATTGCGCATTGCGGAAAATAGCTGCCAGCCCATCCGCATGAGTGCGCGCCACATTCGTACCCGTTTCAACTGGTACAAATACTTGCATGACGATAACCCCCGTATGTCTATGCGTTGGGCTATCTGCCATATCTATCTGGCTTGCTGCCGCCGGCAGAATAACCAAAGATACGTAAATGTTATCGGTAGGCGCAGTAAACGGCACGTTTTCGTACTGAACTGGCGTTGTAGTCCAATTCGTACTTACACGACCCTCTATTGCCTGTCTTTCATCAGCAAAACTCATAATGCTGCCCACCGTTAAACGCCATTGGCGCTAGTTTCCTTATGCCATAAGCACGCACTCTGGACAAGCTTTACGTAAAGTTGACACTATCAAGCTCAGCTTTCGCCTCTGCTAGTGCAATTTTAGTCATGCCCTGTGGCGCTTTTTGGCTACTGCCTTCTTCTAGGAACACTATGTATTCCACGTTGTTCGTTATATAAACGTCCTTCTTACCAGAAATGCGGCCCACTGTTCCGCGGGAGCCAGCGCCATATTGGCCTTCTGGCTTAACGGTTAAGTTCACCACTTCTTCGGTAATGTTCCAGCTACCCTGCGCACGCCCAGTATCTACAGGCGTTGTCGCGCTAACGCTGTTCCAAATATCGAAGCTTACCTTGCGCACAACCGTTTCCAAGTTAAGCCCAGCTTTCTTGGCAAACTTCTTTAGGTCGGCGTCAAAGGTAAATGTCTGTGCCATTACTTACGCAGCCCCAGTTGGTAGGTAGCAATGTTATCGCCGCTGTAGGCACTATCCACCTCAGCCACAATGTATTTTACCTTGTTAATGGTTACCTCGTCGCCTTCCGTTGGCGCTACTGGGAAGCTTTGCGCTGCTACGGTAATGCTCTTAGATAAGTTAGCCGCCCCAGTATCACTGGAGCGGCGCGTAGCTGCCTCAATTACAGCTTTAATATCCGCGTTTTTAAGCGCGTTTTCTACCTCGCCTGTTGTGGCGTTGTACTGGGATAGCGTTTTACTTGTGTAGCGTATTGTGGTGCCAAACTTATTAATGAACTGAAAGGCCAATGGCCCTAGTACGCTATCCAGTGCAGTGGTCATTTCTTAGCCTTTTTTTCCTCTGGCTCAGCTTCGGCAGTCTGTGCCGCTTGAGCGTCTTGCTGAATTTTGGCACGCAGCAAACGGTTTTCTGCGCCCTTGTTAGCAGCTTCAGCCAATGCCTTATCACGCTGCTCTACAAGCTCAGCAATAAGTGCTTGGTGGGTTGCTGCATCAACGGTTTGCGGTTGGTTTTCCATAGTTACTCCCATTAGGAAAGTTAATCTTGCATTGTATTTGTATCGCCATTGGCACTACTTATCAAGCTTTTTCACCATTTGCTTTCGGGGCAACCTTGGTTCTTTAACCACGTTTTGGCTGGCATCACGCAATTACACACTTTGCACAGCTTAGACAGGCTGCGTAGTTGCGGGCACGCCTTGCATACAGCGTAGCGCTTATCCCGTTCTTCACGGCTAACCACAGCAATACCAGCAAAGGTGGGCGGCGGCGCCAATTCGTCTGGCACTTCCTCCTCCTCCTGTATGGCAAACGCATCTGGTATTATTTCAATTAGGCGCTTACCAGTGCGCGGGTCTATTAGGTTTTGTACAAAGTTATCCATATTATCCTACGAGTGCGTAATGTTGGTTGGCTCGCCATAGTAGCAACGCAATGTAATAGTGGTTCTTGAGTAAGAACCGTTGCTGTAAGTTTCCGTAATACGCAAGCGGCCATTTGGACTAGAGCTTGAACCCGTGTTACCGCTTGAGTCGGTTGCACCAATGCTGGTACTCATTGCCCATGTGCTGCCGCTATCGTGGTAAGTTGTCCAAGTATGGGTAGTATGGTTGTTTGCCCACTTACCTTTAATAAGGCGGTGGATGTCGCTGCCGCCGTTTGTTTGGTGCTGCGTAAACGTAACCTCACACATAAAGTAGCTGTCACAAAAGAAGTCAGTTTGGTGGCTTGCTAGCCCAGACCAATAGTATTGGTACTCTACGTAAGCAGGAGTTCGCAACACAACGCCGCCATAAATTCCTGTGCTGGTGTTCTGGTAGCTTTCGTTACCCTGTATGCGCACTGTGCCATCTACATCAAGTGCTTGCGTAGGTGCCTCGGTGTTTACGCCAACGCGGCCAATACCTGCCACAGTAAGCACGCCACGGTCATAGTTGCCGCCGCCATCAGAGTTAAGGAAGTCAAACGTAAGGTATGGGTATGATTGCCCATATGCGCTCATCGCGTTGTTATTACCCCAATACTCATACCGTGGGTTAATGCGTATTGCTATATCTCTTGAGCCATAAGTGTAATCGTGGCCATACCCTGTAAATTCAATACCTGTGCCGCCGTTGGCGCTATTGCTGCCTGCACTGGTTGAGGTTGATTTAAACCGTAGCCCAACACCGTGAGTGTTATTCCCCGCGCCATCTTTGTAGTCAGCAATCGTTAGGTAAGCGTTAGGGCTTTCTGTGTTGATGCCAACGTAGCCGTCCCCGTCAACCCGCATACGCTCCGCATAGCTACCGCCATGCTTGGTTGTCAAAAACGCTAGCGCGGTGTCGCTGTTTTGCCAGTTATTAGCGTACTGCCGAATACCAGCGTTAAGCAAGCCATTGCTGTTACCACTAAATCTTAGCTCTTGGTAATCATTGTAGACAGGCTGCCCGGCTGTAGCAAGGTAGCTTTCTAGTTTTAGCGTGTTGCCAGATTTAACACCTTCAATGGTGGTTGGTTGGTTTATACTTGCACTGCTTGAGCTTAGAGTGACTTGGGTTGTTGCGCCCGGCCCACGCAAGCGCAAGCTGCCTGTGGTAACGCCATCCACGTCACCCACGTAAATGGCATCATCAGTGTTTATACCTATAAGGCGCGTACCGTTACCATCCGTGTCATAACCGCGTAAAAAGCTGCCATGGTCTTGGTAAATATTTCCTTGCAGGTAAAAATCATTCCATTTTGCGCTGGACTTACCAAGGTTAATATTTCCTGTTTCGCCATCGAAAGGTTTAAAGTAATGGTTTGTTCCACCATCATTCCAGTAGGTAAGGCCACTGTTTGATGCGTTAGCTGTTAGATTTAAAAAATGCTTTTCTGAGCGAAGGCCAAACTCATTTGCTGCGTAACTTTTCAAGCGGCCACGAATGTCGCCGTTAACGCGCATATTTATGATGTTTCCTTCACTATCTAAACGGTTGGCTTCAAATGGGCTTAAACCAGAAGCGGCTGCACTGATAAATCCATCAGCGTGGATAACAACCCCCGTGCTACCACCCGCATTATTGTCCCACATTTGGGTATCGGTAGTGCCAAATGAGGTATTACCCCCGTTTTTTTGAAGTATAAGCTGATTAGCTCCGCCGCCATTGCGCGCCTGTATCTCATTTTCATCAAATGCCATGTTGTATGACGCTTCGCTGCCAATCAACAAGTAACCATCTGCGTTAAGTGTGCTTAAGTTGGCACCGTTTGTTATATTGACAGTGTTACCAAAGGTGGCCGATCTATCGCTGTGAATAACTGTGGTGCCACCAACTTGAATATTACCGGCCGACATGTTGATGTTTTTGTTAAACGTGGTGCCATCGGTGTTAATGCTAATAGGCGTTACATAGGTGCTGCCAAAGCGGATGGCTATGGTGCCATCACTTTGCGCTTGATCGATGTAGCTTGCGCCACTACGGCTAAACGTTAGCGCGTTGTGCCCTAGTGAAGTTTCGTATCCACTAGCACTAGCATCGCCAACCTTAATATAGCTGTTAGTCGTATGCAGTGGCTTGGTTGTTTCTAAAACATCGCTTGTATGGTTTAGCCGTAGGTAACCCGAGCTTTCAGCGTTTTCATCGCCAAATAAAATCCCGCTGTATTCTGCGCTGTTGCCAATAATGCTGATGTAAGCGCTTTCGCCAGTTGCGGCATTAGCAAAAACACCAACCGTGTCAGCGCCGATGGTTGGCAAGCTACCGCTAAGTAGCGTTTCAAACTTGCTACCTGTGCGAACTGCTTTTGCGGAATACCAACGGCCAACGCTTTCATCCCAAATAAATTCTACATCTGGTGAACTGCCGCGATTAATCACAATGCCCGCATTTTCTGTAGGCGCTGTGTCGCTCGGCAAGTCGCTGTTAAGCGTAATCTTGTTGTCGCCAATGTTAAGGTCGTTGCTGTTAATGGTGGTCGTGGTGCCCGTAACCGTTAGGTTGGCAATAGTAACGCCGCTAGAGGTGGCTGACAGCGCCGTAGTGCCGTCTAGGCTTAGGGTAAAGCTATCGTCATCACCAAGGGTAGCCGTGCTGCCACCATCGCTGTTCTCAAGCCTGTACGCGCGTGTCGTGTCAAAGCTAATGCCGTGGAAGCGGATGTACAGCACCGCGCCATTCTCTGGCGTGCCTGTAAACGTAATGCTGTTGCCGCCGCTGCTAAGCGTATAAGCCACATCTGGCTCTTGGTGTACGTTATCAATATATACGTCTATGGCATCCGTGCTGGACACGTTGCGCTGCAGGGTAACCGTTGTGGTTGACCCATCAAACGTGGCTGTCTGGCCTTCTAGGAAGCCGTAGCGCGGGGAACGTCCAACATATGCCATTGCGTATTACTCCTGTTGTTCTGCAGCGCTATCTGCCTCTGTGGCAGCCTGTTCAGCTTGGTATGCATCTACTACCGCTTGCGTGTGTACTACCGCGCAAATGTCCTGCACGTTCTGCGGTTCATCCGCGTAGCTGTCGCCGGGGTTTATTACGTGGCGGTCATATGTGCGCGTTATTTCAACGCCATCCCGTTCAATAATTGTTGCCAAACGCACTTGCACAAATTTGCTCTGCACAATTTCTATTTGGTCTGCTTCTGTTCGTTCTGTTAGTGCCATCTTATCCTCCTACGAAACGTAACCAATTATGGTAAGCGAGCCATGGACGCCGTTGCCGCCGCCGTTCCATAAGGTGCTGCCTGCGTCTAAATAAGCATCCCAAGCGTAAGTGTGCGAAGGGCCAAAAGCCAAGCTTGTGTTACTGCCGCGCAAAATCACACTTCCGGCTGGGTAGCTGCCACCTAGGGTTTTATTATATCGGGGGTCAAAGCCCTCTAAGTACGTGGCCCAACCGTAACAATTTGCAAACGTAAACGGTAATCCACCCAATCGTAAGAAGCCCGATGCACCACTTAATGCCAAGCCAGCAAAATGAGCAGTCATAATTACGCGATTACCAATTTTGGTATAGTAGCCATAGGGGGTAGTTTGGTAAGTGCTGTTAGGCTGTGTCATTGTGCCCGCGGTGGATTGCCCATAAACAGTAGGCGTCCACGTACCTTCCTCGTAATCGCTTAAGGTGTTGCTGCTTATGTTTGTGCCGCTGCCAAAGCTCTGGAATTCTACTCCCGAACCGACCTTTGCAAACCTAATGTTGCCATCAATATTTAGCGTGTTTAGTCCGTAAGCCGTTGGTGTTATGTTTGATACACCGCTTAAGTTAACGCCCTCTGTTCCATCGTTAGGAACAACGCTAGAATTTTCTTGCGAGCAAACTGTAACATGTACTTGAAGCGATTGGTTGTTGCCGTATGCACGCGCTTGCAGTTCCCACTCACCATTGTTTACGCGGGTAATGCGCAAGTAATTGTTGCTTGGGCCACTTAACATGCCGCCTACGGCGTTATTCTGTGCGCCTGCCGCGCGTTTGAAGCTTGCCCAATGTTTATAAACTTGGCTGCGCCCATCGTAACCAAAGTTGGTGCCAAAGTAGTGTACATCTACTTCCATGCCACATGCCGCATAAGCAACATCGGCTAGGTAAATCGTCGCCACTTTGCGCCATGTAGTGCCAGCGTTCGAGCTATTGGTGATGTTCCAAATAAAGCTTAAACCTTCATCGGTTGAGTAGCCGCCAGATTGAAAATGAATGCCGCGCTTTGTACGCACCTCGCGCGCCTGCGCAATCCCAATACCATCAACGCTGAACACGCTTTCTGGCGTGCCAATGTGGTTCATTGTGGCATCAATAAATTTAGCGGCGCTTGGGGCATCACGATTGTGTTCTAGTTTAAGAACTGTACCGCTATTGTTGCTGCTTTGCGCTAACCTCGCACGTATTGTGTAACCGTTAGTAGACGGGTTGTTTTGCACGTATAGTGCATCATTTGCATCTAGGCTGTTCTGCCCAACGCTTAGTTTTGCAGTGCTATCGTATGGGCCAATCTGTACACGCCCACCCCCAGTTGTATCGCCATCCGTACCGCTTCCAGCTTGGATTTGTATTTTTGCAGTAGCATTATGCGTATAAATGTGGCCGTTGCTGCTACCTGTTTTGGCTTGCATGTACATGGAGCTACTATACCAAGCGCCCACTGCAAAAAAGTTTGCCGCATCGGTTGTTTGACTGTTGCCTTGCCCCCAAGCGCCGTAATAGTCGTCGCCGCTGTCAGAATTAAAACGGCCAACGATTGTAAGCTTTTGGAATGGATTTGCGGTGCCGATGCCCACTTTATCGGTAACAACATTTGCCGTAAGCGTGCCGCTATCAACGTTAAGGTTTGTTGTTGCAAGCAATCCGCCATCGCTAATGGTGGTAACTTCTCCACTGCCATTGTGAAATGTCCACCCGCCATCTTCTTCGCTGGCAATATACATCGTGCCACCGTCGATTTGCTGTATGTAGCCGACACGGCCGCCATCAGTGCCATGGAAGGACAAGAAGGGGTTGCCGTTACTACGGTGCAGCGCAAGCTGGCCAATACCGCTAGTTGGTTCTGTTCCCGTTCCAGCAAAAGTGCCTTCGTTAAAGCGGCCTTGGCGATTGTTTAAAATAGCCGTGCTGCCATTCATTTGCAGCTTGCCAGTGGTGATGTTTACATCGCCAGTGTTTCTTACCGTTAACAGCGTAGAATACGTGTCATCAGTGTAATCGTTATCTTGTGTGCCTACAGATACCTCAAACGCGGCATCTAACAATTCTTGTGCCGCAAGGCGCCAGTTATAATGGTTCCCAGTTGTTCCAAAATACAGTTCTGGCGAACCATTGTTGATGGCAACATCTTCAGTAAATGTTGCCCCTGTGCCGCTTATGTTTCCAGTAAATGTTGCCCCTGTGCCGCTTATGTTACGGCTGCTATCAATAACCGTGGTGCCGTTTACTTTTAGTCCGCCCGCAAGGCCAGCCGATCCAATGTCCACATCACCACGAAATGTACTGGCGTTGCTGCCGATGTACGTGTAATCGCTGCCCGCCCCGATACCGTCTGTACTGTCGCTATCAAGGACAATATAAGCGCGGCCGCCGCTACCATCATTACCATAGCTATCGGTTGCAATGCGCCACCCTTTACTGTTGTCAGTGTCAGTGTGCGAAAACGTGCTAAAGTTCACCTTACTGGCGTCAATAGCCGCGCTTGCGCTTATTTTGGCATTGGTGATAGCGCCATCCGCAAGGTCAGTAACACCAACCTGCCCGCTGCTAATCATATCCGTGGTAATAGCGTTATCCGCAACCTTGTCTGCCGTAACGCTGTCATTGCTGAGGGCGCGGGTGTTTATTTTGCTAATTGCCATTATTTGCCCTCCATAAATACCTGCAGTATCCAACCGCTTAAGGCGCCAAAGATGCCGCTTACTGCTATAAGCCATGCCATTGATTTCCAGCCGCCCTTGGCTTGGCTGATGGCATCGCGCACGTATTTCATGTCGCTACGGATTTCGCGCATTTCTCGTTCCAGCGTATCCAGCCGGGCTTCAAGTTTTCCAAATTCGCGCTCGTCCACTGACATGGTGCATCTCCATTAAGTTCCCGGCGTAAACAGCGGGTTATCTTCTTGTACTACTTCACCGCCGGTGAATTGTGGGGATTGGGCACCGCCCGTTTGTGCTTGCTGCATGGCGTTCAGATCAACCCCATCTGGGCGTTCTGGCCATCTTACATCGCTTAACGATGTGTACGTTTCTGTAATATCACGTAATGCCGTTCTATACGACTGCCATTTTGTTTTTGTTTCTTCTGGCACATCACTATTTTGCGTCCAATCGCTTTCAAAAAGAAGCCCATTTCTTACGCGGCGCAAGCGCTGTAAATTTATGCGCGTCTCTGCTTCTTCGCCCCAACGGTCAACGTCTGCACGTGATGGTACTGGGCGGGCGTCATTCCACTCTAAAGTTGTACCCCGAAGCACTGCATCAAGCTCACCGCTTTCATCAGCCATTTCATACAAGATGCCCATATATTGGAAGTAGGTTACATTCTCCATCTACTTACTCCCTCCAAGGAATTTCTGTTACGACAAAGCCAAACGGTTGCGCGTTATAATTGTCATCAGAGCCATACCCATGCGGCTCCCCGATTTGGATGAAAGCAGCAGAAGCGGCGTTATAGCAAACTAATTTGTACTCAAGCGTGTCGCCGGGGTCTATGGGCGGGTTATCAATAATTACGGCGCTTTTGGCTGTTGTGCGATAACGGTCTTGCTGCGTCATAAACAAATCGGTATTTTGCGTAGAACCTACGCGAGGCGGCGTCATATCTATGTGTGAGGCTGCTCCACCTTGGTTACTAATACCCAACATATCAGCGTTAGCCCATGAGCCACCGTTGACCCGTCTTACTATTCTTCCGTAACGGTACGGGTTTTGATTGCCGCGGCCATCATCATCTGATGTGTTTACGTTTACATGTATGTCAATTTTAAAGCGACTGTACGCAGAATAAGGCACAAACGAATTTGTTGCCGACACATCAAAGGTGTTAGTAGTTGTTGAAATCGCAGTACGGTTTATACCGCCTACCACAACATGGGTGGGCGATCTGTAGATGATCGCCGTTTCACGGGTAAGTGTTGCCCCAGTTACTTTGCGCGTACTCCAATCGCGGGCGTAATCTGTATTAACGTTTATAAAGCCCTGTACAAAATCGGTAACTGCAATTTCGCACTCTTGGGTTCCAGAGTAATCGCCAAGGCGCAGCGCTAACTTGCCAGACGCATTTTGCCCCCAGTACATATTGCCACGCCATATGTCTGGTATAGTGCCCGTAACTGTCGGGTTGTAGTGGCCGTTTTCGCCTGCGTAAACGCCGAACACTGCGTCTATAGCCCCGCCACGGTCATTATCATACCAAAAGCCCGTCACACGGAAGGACAGCATATTGGCGTTACCCGATTGGTTGTCGCCGGGTACGTTTGTGTCAATAATTATGGCACCTGCGCCAGTATTATAGTTACTGCGCGTAGCTAGATGGGTGTAGTATTTTGTGCCAGTATCTGTCCACGCTGACACACCATCAGCAGCGTTAATCATATCGTAAACGCTAAACGTTTTCTGGCTGCTCCAGAGGCGCATACTATGACGCCAACCAATGGTGCCGTAGGTGTCAACGTTCCAATGGCCAGAAGTATCTAGGCGTTGTAAATGGTGATTTACGCCTTGTGAGCCAGTGGGGAGCTTAAGAGCAAAGTGCGCATTTGCGGCGGTGGTATCTTCGCCTGCTGCTTGGACAGTTAGCTGCCCACCTTTGTTATCAGTAGTGCCTAAACCAACTTTCGTTTCGTCGTCAATTTCCATCGCAAACTGGCGTTCGCCGCTGCTATTGGAAACGTAAAAATGCAAACCACCATCGTAGGTATTACCGTAACGGACGCCTGTAAGGCCAGCATATTCACGAATAGACCCCGCGGGGTTTTTTAGTTCAAAAAATATACCGGCTTCAATTTTATTAGCTGTATCGTCACTGTGATTAAGCCGCGAAATGCCAAGTACGCCATATGGCCCAGCGTTATTATATGTAGTGCTGCCGTTTTCAACAATAGACCACGGTACGCTCGTATTACTACCTGTGCGAATTGCTATTGGTGTACGACTGCCTGTCGCGCCTGTATCAACCAATATGCCTTCGTTACCCGTGGGCACAGTGGTGCCGCGGTTAATGCCCAAGCTGCCTACAACATGTAAATCTTGGTCTGGGTCCACCCCAACACCAAACGCACCATAAGTGCGGACGTAGTTTGAGCCATTGCCGCCAATAGCTAGGCGGTTATTGTAGCTAGTGCCATCGTGCCAGAAAACCTTAAATACTTGGTCATCAGCCACGCCCTCTGCATCTAACTGCCAACGTGCGCCGCTTGGCGTGTATTGGTTTGAAAGTCGTACCAGTTCGCCGTAAAGGTTTGCGTTTACTGTGCCAAACGTAGCATCGCCATTGCTTGCAATGCGCGTGGTGCCGCCTACAGAAAGGCCGCCCACAGCAACATCCAAACCAGTGCTGTCCACTTCTACGACAACGCCATCTGTTGCCCCAGTTGGCGCAAAGCGTAAGGCGCTTGCGGCTGTGTTACCCCAGATAGCAGGGTCGCCATCTGCGTAGCTTGTGCCCCATTGGACGTTACGGCCACCCGTTAACGTGATGCTGCCGTTGGTAACTTGTAATTCGCCAGATGAGCTAAACGTGCCTATGTTAGACATGTTACGGCTGCTGTCGATAACCGTAGAGCCGCCAATCTTTAGCGGTCCAGAATTTATGTCAACGCCACGGGCACCGGGCGAAAACTTTACCCCGCCGTTGCCAGATGCCCCAGTAATAACTAAGTCTTTGCTTGTATCTGAAGAAAATGTCCAAGATTGCGAATAAGTGGCATCATCGTTGCGTAGCTGAAGTAACGTAGCTGTGGTGTCTGTATCGGCACCGACAACAAGCTGCGCACTCGTATTTGTAGTGCCAACGCTTAGGCTTTCTAGGCTTCCTACGCGGCTACTGTCAATTACGGTTGTGCCGCTTACACTGTAGCCGCCAGAAACATCTACGGTATTGTCTAAGTCAAACGTGCCATCGCTTTGCAGGGTGATATTGCTGCCCCCGCTGATAGCTAGCTTGGTTGCCGCAATGGCCGCTGAAGCGCTTACTTTGGCGTTTGTTATAATCCCATCGTTAAGATCATCGGAAATAATCGTGCCATCAATAATTTTGGCGGCCGTAACTGCATCGTCTGCCAGCTTAGCAGTCGTAACTACGCCATTATCAAGCTCCGTAACCAGCTCAGCCGGTGTATTTCCGATGTATGCCATTGTGCCACGCCCTTAGCTTACGTAATTTCCAAAACCGACATAGTAACGTCGATAGAACTTGCGGCGCTTGCCGCGCATCGGATGCTGTCGCCAGCTTCCAAAACAATCTTTTGTTCGCCACCAACCACAACAATCGAAGAACCGCTTGGTACTGGTGCTGATTTAAGCAGGTGCGATGTAGCGCTTGCGCTAGTGTCGTTAACCTGCAGCGTTGCTTCCACCCCAGTAGTCTTAAGGTTACAGAGCGTAACCCCAATAACCACCGCTGTGGTATTGGCTGGGCAGGTGTACACAGTGTTTGTGCTGGTACCTACACCCGTTGCCACTTTATTTTTGAAGGTGTTTGCCATTACTTACCCCAATGCGATTGCCATTACGATGGCAGTGTCTTCGGCTTCCGCTACAACCTTCTTCACCGTGCCATCAGCTTTCTTCAAGAACACCTCACCATCTGCAGTGTTTAGTGCCAGTTCCCCATCGGCCAGATCACTAGCCGATGGAACTGACCCAGCGGTGCTGCTACGCTTATGCTGGATGGTGTTCGCCATTAGAATGTGCCCCCATCAATAACAAAGTTATCCATTACTGATTTGGTGCCGCTGCTATAGCCGCCCAGCGTAACGCCAGTGGCCATAATTTTGACGTTGGTGTTGTCGATCTGTACCACCTCTGTAGTGGCGTTGTCGTCAATACCCTGCGATGTAAACGCCCCGCTTACCGTAAGATCGGCTGAGACTGTCGCATTGCCCGTGACAGCAAGGGTAGTGCCGTTGAAGGTAAGGTTGGCGCTATCCTCAATTTCACCGCCTGTACCAGCCAATACAACGCGCCCAGATGTAAGGTCTTCAATAGCCGCACTTGCTAGTGCCGCCTGTGTGCCCACATCAACGTTGCTTACTGCCAGCGTGCTTGTGCCAGTGGTGTAGGTAAGGTCAGCGTTATCAACCAACGCGCCGCTAGTGCCAGCAAACGTAATGCGTGTGGCTGTAAGGTCGCTAACAATGGCTGATGCCAAGGTTGCTTCCGTGCCAATGTTTACGTGGCTAGTGGTAAGCGTTGTGCCGTTAAAGGTTAGGTTGCTGCTATCTTCCAGTTCCCCACTAGAGCCAGCCAAAATGACACGGCCCGATGTTAAGTCACCTACCGCAAGGCTAGCAATGGAAGCGCCCGTGTTGACGGTAAGGGAGTTGACATCACCGGATAGGAAATAACCGTTGGTGAAGCGGGAGGTACTTGCACCAATGGTTGCGCCCCCATTGCTATCGGGAAGCAAATTGTCACCGATGGTAGCATTGCCTGTAACGGTAATGTTGTCACCAAAGGTAACTTCGCTTGTAGCGTGGCCAATAGTGACGGGTACACCGCTGGTGGCGGTAGCAATCGTAACGCCATTCGTGGTGTTGCTGTTGTCGATGTTTAGCGTGCTTGTACTATCCAAGCTAATGTTGCTGCCATCTACAACCAGCGTACCGTCAATATCGGTATCATCTAGGTTACTTGTGCCATCTACCGCTAAGTCACCAACCAAGCTTGAGTTACCATTTACCCCAAGGTCGTTAATACCTTTTAGATCGGCATCGGCTGTACCTACTTTGGGGCGCCAGTAATCGTTGCTTTCATCCCAAATCCATTGGGCTGCATCGCTGGTTCCGCGGTTTACTTCGATACCTGCGTCCTCAGTAGGGGCGCCACTGGCATCGTTGTTAAGTTCGATAATATTATCGCCAACCGAAATGGTGTTACTTTCCACCGTAGTGGTTGTGCCTTGAACCGTAAGGTTCCCAGTAACCACAAGGTTGCCGTTAAATGTATCGTTTTCATCGCTGCGCAAAAACGCACCTTCACCGCCAATAACACGGACAGTGCTATCAGCTTCACCGACAAACAATTTTAAACTGTTTTCGGAGTATGCTAATTCGCCTGCCGCAAGGCTAGAAGGTGTAGCCGTATTGACAGAGCGCTTGATTTGAATGGTATTTGCCATGTTCGCTACCTCACAATCGTGGCCTTGCTGCTCTTGACTTCAAAAGTCACCTTTTGGGCTTCCTGCAGGTCTAAAACCTGCTCCTCTGTTAACACCTCGCCCACTCTGGGTGTTAACACGTTCACCAGATAAACTACCTCGTAAACGTATTCGCGTGTCGCCACTGGGTCGTTGCGCTTATTGAACTGGTAATCCTTCATAAGTTGGTTAAGAATTACCTTACGCTCCATGTCCCCGCTTATAACAAGCGCTGGTTCATATTGTTGCGCTTTGCTCAAAAGTTGCCTCCCCGAATGGTTAAGTTTGTTGGCTCTTGCGTTGCCACCCAAATATCTTGCGTGCTGTCGTAGTTTAGGATGCTGCCGTTGGCAGTTACCGTTCCCTCTGCAATGCTTTTGCCTAAAATTGTGTTTGGCCCCTCTGGGCCTTGGATACCAATAGTGGTTACTTTTACCGTTTCGCTGGTAACGACTACTGTTTTATCAGACATTTGTTACCTCCGCGCTTACCGTAAACTTGCCTTGGATAAGGCGATCAACGAAACCAGCGTTGCTTGCGCCAGTGTAAATTTCCAAATCGTAGTAATACGTGCCCGGCGTTAGCGCCGCTGTATCAGCCGCTTGGATAAACAAGTCCACAATGCCATCTGTGCCCGTGCCACGTATCGTACAGCGCCCGTTCGTGTTGTTCATGCTCAACACTGTATCGGCTTCCTTCGTAAGCGCGTAGCGTATGTCCATGCGCGCCTTATAACCTGCCAAGCTTACCAACTGCAGGTCACCGTTTTCGTCAGTGTACTTGTACGTAACGGATTGCTGGAACGTTGCGCCTTGGTCACATTCGAAATCGTGTTCGCCGTATGCCATTACGCCCTCCGCACCACTGCTACGCCACCGCCGCGTACCGTGCCGTATGGCTGTATAATCGCCTTTACGCTGCGCGGTAGGATGGGTGGGTTATCGTACTTGTCTATGGCCACCGTAAGGCTGCCAAGCTTAACTGAACCAAACCCCTGCGTATCGGGTTCGGCAGTGCGGTCTGTGGTTGCTAGATAGCGCGCCAGTTCCGCTGTAGCGTTTTTAAGAAAGGTCGGTACGCTTAGGTGGTCTAACGTGTAGCCATCCATATCCACCATGCCGCTGCGTGGGAAGCGTAGATACTGCACCTTGGCTGTTTGGTTACTATTGGTAACACTGCTAGCAAGGTTATAGGTAGGGCTGCCGTACCAGTTTACTTCTTCATCCAGCAACCGTGTGGCCATAATAATAGCCCGCTGCTTGTCGGCAGTGCCAAACGTCACCCACGTATCACCATGTGGGTGCTGGTCATTGTACGTATTGGCAAAATCTACACTACAGTAGCCGTTTGCATTCAATACGCCAGTGCCATCTTCTACTACCAACGTGACGGCCATTATGGCGCTCCTTAACTCTTACGGGGTCTGCCCCGCTTAATTGGCTTGGGTGCTTTACCGCCTTCCCATGCCTCATTAACTTCTGGAGTTTTTGGATCGTCAGCTTTTAGTGTACCGTCAGTGTTGCGTGCCCGCTTAGGTGCTGCACCATTCTTTTCTGACCAGCCTGCATCCAAAAACGCTTGCTTTTGTGCAGGTTCGATAAGGGCGAAATCGCCATCTTTCCAAACCTTAATAAGTTCACTCATTGGTTATCTCCAAGGGTAATGGGGCGGCCGAAGCCGCCCCGATCTTGGTTAACCCGCAATACGTGTTGCAAGTTCTGGACGAATAAGCTCAACGCCCCAAAGCGCGTCAAGTTCGTACACAACCTGCTTGTACTGGCGGTATACCTCTAGGCGCATTGACAACCCTGTAACTGGGTCTGTCATAGATACGATTTGTGAACCGTAACCATCGCCAGATGTAGCTTGTGCCAGTGGACGCATCGCAAGAGCAAACGCATCACGGTGGAACGCTAGGTTAACTACGTGGTCGCCCTTAACAGTAACCGCTGCGTTATCCGCAACAGATGCTTTAATGGCTGGTGCAACAGTCACAGTTTGTGCGCCTGCTGATGTAGTGCCTGCAGTTTTAACCGTGTAGGTTTGTGCGTGGCCAGCAAAAGTAAGAATGTCACCAACAACAAGTCCGTCAGTGCCAGTCATACCGTCGATTGCAACCGAAGTATCGCCTGCTGACAATGCACCGTTAACCAATGGAGTACCAGAACCGCCAGCGGTGTGAGTACGTACTTGGTCATCAGTGAAAATGTCAAAGCCAAACTTACGGCCAATTTCACCTTCGCGCTTAACGCCTGCGTCACCCGCTTCGTTTACGCGCTGGAAGTCTGCCAATGCTAGGGCTTTTGCTTCTGCAGCGAAGTCAAGAACCATACGGCGGTTGTCGCGTGGCGCCAACTGCTCGTTTAGAACTTGGCGTGCCGCTGTTGCTGCAGTTACATCGTTAGTAAACGGTGTAGTACCTGCCGCGCCTGCGAAGCCATAAACACCCTTGTACTTGTCAAGGATGGTGCCGTTAATGTCGTTTGCTAGTGCGCGCACTGCTTCTGACATTTGCATAGGCATAAAGTGTGCGTTGCGGTCAATTTCCACCAACTGCTTGTCGTCTAGGTGGAAGTTAACTTTACGCCAGTTGTTTAGCGAAATCTGCACCTTTGAAGGTGAGCTGTCTGCAGGCGCTTCTAGCACGTTGCTAGGTGTAACGTCTGAAACAGAAAGCGCTGATGGGATCGGCACGTCGATAGTGTCGCCTTTTTGCGCTGCTTCCGCTGAATAGTCCATGTTGATGATGCGTGGCATCACTGCTTGCTCACGGAGTGCCAATAGCCCGCGAGCAAGGATTTTAGGTAAGATGTTGCTTACATTGTTAGCCATCTTTCTCGCTCCTTAAGATTGCAAAGGTTTTGGTTACCAACCAATCCCACCGGGCATTGGGCGCTGCACACCGTGTAGCTTAATCGCCAAGAACAACGCGGCCTTCCGCGATTGCTTCTAGGTTGTTATTCAAGGCATCTTGGTCGAAACGGCTAATGCGTCTGCCTTGTGAACCTGCCCCGCCTGCAGCGCCGCTGCCAGAGGAGGACTTAAACAAATGTGGGGCTTGCTCTTGCAAACCCTCAAACCACTCGTCCACGCTAAGCGGGCTGCTACCCTTCTTACCGTAGGCCGGCGTATCGCCATCGTATGCTGCAATGCCGTTGCTTTCAGTGCGTTTCCACACTCGCTTACCACGGTAAAGCACATCTTCGATGGCCTCTGGACGTACGCCATTGCGTAACGCCGCATCTTTTAACTGGTTCTCCACAATCATTGTGTTGAACTGGTTTTCGTATTCGCTTGCCTTGCCGATGGCATCCTGCGCTTCACGCTGCATGGCCTCGAACTTGGCTTCGTAATCTGTGCGCAAACGTTCTGTTCGCTGCGTTAAAAGTTCATCCAGCTTGCCCGCCTCGATCAATTCTTGATCCGCTAGCTTTTGCTTTTCCGCTTTTAGCGCTTTGTATTCTTCTAAATCGACGCCACCAAGCGTCTTTTCCATTTTGCCTAGTTCTTTTTGTAGTTTTATATTGTTATTACGGAACTCGTCAACTGTTGCTTTTGGCACTAGCCCATCAACTTGCAATTCATAACCGTCATCGGTTTCAGAATAAAACTGTTCCAGCCCCGCTGGGATATCGTCTGCATTTTTATAACGTGATTTCAAAGCCATTGTCCTCTGCCTCAATTTAAGCCTGCCCCGCAAACCTAACAGCCACCGACTGTTACGGTATTTATACAGCCAATGGCACTACATGACAAGCAATAATGTCAAGAGTTGCATTGTGTAGCCAATGGCGCTATATATGTTTGCGGGCCAAATAGCGCCCGCCATAAAGGAGTTGACTATGTGGATATGTTTAAAAGACGCATTTTTTAGTATTGTACAGCACGACCAGCAACCAGATAAGTTGCTTGTGCGCGCTAGGTTTATGGGTGACATCGAAAAGGTGTTCGGCACTAACTATGCCGCTGACCACACGCCTTTAAACGATTACCCTTACCGCGCAACAATACCCAAAGCACGGGTTGCCGATGAAATGCACCGCGAGGTGCTAGATATTGATTACGGCAACTTCAAAGCTGAAGCAGACTTTATTGCCAAGACTGATGGCGATAAGCGGCGTTCATCGGCTTACCATGGTATGTGGTCGGTAATGAACACCGAGGGCGACCCCGGCCGCTACAGTCCAGCTAACAAAGGTAGCATGTTTAACCTTGCTGGCCTGCGTTAACCCATGAAAAGCGCCTACACCGTAGCCCCCATTACAAAACGGCAATGCGTGCCATTGCTGCATAATTACCACTACCTTACTGGCCTATCAAAAGGCTTCAAATCTGGTGACAATTATGGCTTGTACCACGGGGGCAAGGCTGTAGGCGTTTGTATTTTTACAAGCTTCCCTGTGCCAGAACTGGTGCAGGGGATGTTTGGTCTTGATCGTACAGACCAAGAAGGCTTTTACGAGCTATCGCGCTTAGTGCTGCACCCAGAGGTACAAGCCACTGAACACAACCTTGCTAGCTGGTTTGTTGCGCGCGCTGTAAAGCGCCTGCGTAAGGCGAACAACGTGCGGGCTATCCTTACTTATGCAGATAACGATTACCACACTGGTACGGTTTATAAGGCGCTAGGGTTTACGTATTACGGCTTAAGCGATGCCAAAAGTGACTTTTTTATAGAGACCGACCCAAGCGACCAGCCCGCGCAGGCAGATTTCTTTGCTGAGCCTGTTGTTACAGACTTTGTAAAGCACAGCCGTGGCCCCGTAAAAGGCTTGGCTGGTGAGTGGCGCCCACGATCACGCAAGCACCGCTTTCTTAAGGTTTATGATAACAGCTTAAATGTGCTGTGGCGCGAACAGCCGTACAATCAGATTGCTTGCGATAGCGCAATGACCGCTGCCGTGTAATCGTGCCCTTCGGCATCTTCTTCGTTCAACATGTTTACGTATGCCATCACCAGCACGTAATCATCTTCATCATCGAACATTTCAAACCTTACATCGCCAGCCTGCCATGGCCCATCGCCCGTAACACGCCCGTCTATTAGGTGTACGCCAAACGTGTCTTGGTTGGTTAGCCAATCTTTTTCAGCCCACACAACGCGCGGTACAGCGGTGTCAACGTGGATATGGCTTACTAGCCTATCGCCGCCTTCCGTAACCGCCTTAATTGGTAAGCGGTTTTTTACTGCCTGCTCTAAATCCATTAGCCTCTACCCACAACAACGTCTTCGATTTTGCGCCCATCTGGCCAGCGTTTAAGCTTGGTTTTTAGGTAATCAATTATTTCTTGGCGCTCGCTGCGATCACTGACAACAATGTACAAAAGGTCGTCAAAAATAGAAAGGCTATCTTTGAAGATTGTTTCGTTGCTGCCGCTGCCAGACGCATCCTTCATGCCCTCAATGGTGGCCTTGCGCTTGCTTAATACAAAGTCTGTTGTATCCGTGCGGCCAAACCTGTCGGCATCGTAGCTAATAGCGTCCATACGCCCCGCTTGGCTGCCCCGCCATACCAAGCCATCTTCGTTCTGCGCCCGCGTTGCCCTGCGCAAACGTGTAAAGAAATACTGGGCGCCACCTGTTTCAATATCGCGCTCTGGCGACATACCCCGTGGGATAATACCGCGGCGCAGCTTATCCATTGTGGGCGCCATGTGCCCGCCGCCCTCTACAATATTCTTTATGGCCGTAAGGTTCGTGCCGCTGTACAGGTTGTGGTACAGCACGTATTCGTTCTTAAACTTCTCCCACTCTGGCCCCTGCAAATCTGGCCTGTACTGCACAATGCGGCCGTGGCCGTTTTGCTGCCAATCCCCAAGCGGGCGGTAACTAGGCAATGCCGTAATGTCCGTAACACCGGCTGCCTTGCTTACTTCGTCGCGTAGGTACTTTAGCTTTTTCTCTTGGTCGGTAAACGCATCAGCTTTTTTCATGCGTGTTTGGAACCAGCTACCTCGCCGCCCGTTTTGTGCTGCCTGCGCGTACAGCGTGCGCACAAGGTACAGTTCTTCGCGGTCTAGTGGGCTGGCACGGCTTATATCAATACCTAACCGCTGCATAATGCTTAGCTGCTTTTCTACAGCCACCTTGCCACCACCCGCCGTGCTTAGCTCTAAGCGGTTGCGCAGCGCAGCATCAGCGCGGTCATCCCAGTACCGCACGTTAACGCCATCCACTGTGGTTTCGTATACCGTGCCGCGGTGGGTGTAATCGCCCGCCCCTGCATCATCAAACGCCTTGCCATTTTCAAAGCGGCGCGCATCCCAGCGTGCAGAGCTTTTCTTTGTCCACTTAATAGCACTCGTATCAGCGCCTTTGGCCTTAAGCGCTATGCTGCCAAGTGGCTTAAACATACCCGTAATCTGCCAAACGGCTTTATCGCCCACTGCGTAGTTGTTTACTATTTCCTCAAAACCATCCATCCACGGCTTGTAGTGCGCGTCAAACTTATCCAAATCGGCAACAGTCAAGCGTTTTTCGTTTACCAACGCCACCAATTCGCTGCGCTTTTTGCTTAAGGCTGCATCTGCCGCTGCAATACGGTCAAAGTCCTTACCTTCAAACGCATCGCCCTTCTTGGCGCGCATGGCAATGCCCTTAAGTGCAGTCATAAAGCTGTCGTCAAGTGCATCGGTATCCACGCTGTTAGCCGCTGCCCCTGCCTTTTGCACCGTGCTATTGATCTTGTCGGCTGCTTCACCACGCACCTTAAGGTAAACGCCGCTGCGCACAGCCCCGCTTGCATCCGTGGTTTCGTAAATATGCACCAGTTGGTCTTCAATATGGTCTTTGTCGGTAGCAATACTGTAGCCGTTAATACCGCTATCCTTGATGTTGCGTTCCTCAACGCGGGTAATGCCGCTTTCCACCCGCGGTGTTTCCACCTTGTTAACCTTAGCAAGCTGCGCTTCGTACTTAGCCGCAAGAAAGTTCTTACGCCCTATAAGCACATCGGCCAGATCATCGGCATCATCGCCCATAATGTCCGCAACCATACGCCGTATGTCATCGTCCTTAATGGCAACAATGCGCGCCACGCCTGCGACAATCTGTTCATCGCTAATGCCACCAAACACGTCAGCACCGTTGCTGTTCATGCGGGGGTCGCGCAAGCTGTCCAGTTCGGGCACATCATTGGCGTCAAACGCCTTACGGCCGCCCTGTGCGCGGAAAAACAGCGTGCCGCCTGTATCAATACGAAATGCGCTGCCATCCGCTAGGCGCTTAAGGTTAAGCTGCTTTGGCCCGCCGTTGCCAATAACGTCCCAGTTGGCTAGCCACGCATCGGCAGCAAAGCCATCCGCTGTGCCGCTTAACCCGCCCATGCTGGATGTACCAATATCGTCCACAGCTTCCATGCGGCTTGCAATACCCAAGCGCCCCGCTGCATTTACGCCGTTAATTTCGCCAGTAATAGGCAATAGATCAATATCGGCCGTGCGCACGCCTGCCATCTTGTACAGCTTGGCACTAAGCACTTCCACCTTGGCCGCTAGCTCGTTGTCTGGCGCCTTAATGTAATATTCTTGCCCTGTGCGGTTATGCACGTACTTACCGCCCAAGTTACTGCCGCCTTGGCCGCCAACCTGCTTAAAGTCGGCAAACACAAGCGTCTGGCTATTGTCTGGTTTGGGGGCTGGGGGTTCCGCTGCCGTTGGGCCAATGCCCAGTTTTTGCTGTTTCTTTTCTATGGCTGCCGCTAGCAGATCGTTTTCATCGTCCGTTAGCGCATTTACCTTGGCCAGTTCGCCCTTGGTAAGCGGTTTGTTTTGCGCAAGCTTGGTGCTAACCACGGATTTAAACGCATCAAAGTCAGCCTTGGCTTTGGTGGCCGCTGCCACTGCGTCAACCTTGGCAAGCTGCTCGGTAGCGGTTAGCGCTTGGAAATCCTTTTGCTTCTTAAGGTCAGCATAAACCTTTTTCTGTGTCAGTAGCCCGCTGCCCTTTTGCGCATTGGCGTATGTGTCCAGCTTAACCTTGGCCGCTGCCGCTTGCTGTATTTGCTTTTCAACAAGTTCATCAACAACCTCGTTAAACGCCGCCAGCTTAGCCTTCATGGTTTCGCCCGGTATTAAGCTAGACGGGTTCATGGCAGCTATCACATCGTTGCCAGTTATCTTTTCGTAAGCTTCGCCCTGCAGGGTTTGTTTGCCAGCATTGTCATAAATAAGCTTATCCAGCTTTTGCATGGCAGCCATTTCTGCTTGCACCGCATCTTCAAGCTGCTTGGTCGCTACCTTAGCGTTCAATAGCTTTTGCGCAGTTGTGCCTTGAAAATTGGCAACGCTTAATGGGGTGGGCAGGTTGTAATCAGTTACAATAAGTGGGCTTTTGCTTATGGTGGCCTTGTAGGCTTCTACTGTTTCCTCAAGTTCTTTAACTAGCCCTTTCGCGGCGGCCGCATCGCGAATTTCTGCCTTGGTTTCTGCATCCAAGGCTTTGTACGTTGCCAGTTCTGAGGGTGATAACTTTTTGCCATCGCCAAATTTCTTTTTAATGGTGGATAACTTGGCCGCTACGTCGATTTGCTCTTTGGCCGCTTGTACAAGTGCTGCCTGCTCTTGGAAGGTTTTACCATCCAGCTTGCCCTGCTTTTTCAGCTTATCATAACTTATCTTATAGTTCGTAAAGCCTTTACCGCCGGCTGCATAGGTAGCCAATAGCTTTTCTGCTTCCACTTCTTTTTTGGCAAGCTCTGCTGCTTCCTTGGCCGCTGCTGCTGCCTCTGCCTTGGCTGCCTGCCGTGCGGCCGCTGCTGCGCGCGCTATGCTTGTCTTACCTGCATCAATAAGCTCTTGTAGCTCAGCTAAGCTTAGCGGGTTGCTGCGCTGGTCTACCAAATCCACAAAGCCAATCTTGCCACTGTTCCATAAGCGCCAGCGCGGTTCGCCAAGCACTTGCTTCTGAAAATCTATAGGCTTGCTTTTGATCCAATCCTCGTAGGTAAACTCAGCGGGCACGTAGCCATCCATGCTGCTCTGCATTTTGCGCCGAATGCCAGCAATAGCCGCTGCATCGAAACCTTGCTTGGCCAATGCAGTCTTAAAGTTTTCCGTAAATTCCTCTGTTTTGGCTTGGGCAACCTTGCCTGTAAGCTCCGACCACTTTTTGGTAATAGGCGTAACAATAGAACGGCAGTTCCAGTGGGCGGGTGGCGGCGACCATTTCTTGTTGTGGCCAATAGGTTTTTTGTCGTTATCCCAACGCAAACCACTGCGCGCCTTACAAATATCGCTAGTACGGCTGTCAAGCGTAGAAAGCCACTGAACACCATTGAACAGGTCGTCATTGGCCTGTATAACTTCATCGCGGGCCGCGTTGCTAACACTTTGCACGCTGGTCCGCACGAGCGCTTCGGCTTGGTAGCGCTTAACGTTCATAATCCCATCTTTGAAATTATTTGCCTGCGAACCACGTACACGCCGCGTAAGGTCTTGCACGCCTTCCCCAGCTAGAATGCCCTCGCGCATTTGGTCTTGGAACCGTTGCTGCAGGTCGCCCGCTTGCCGCGCCCAGTGTTCTTTTTGGGTAGCGCCCATAATTAGGGTGTTGTTTACCAGCGCGCGCAACGTTGTTGTGGGGGGCAAGGTGTTCATAAGCGCTACACCAACCTTTGGGGCGCCCGCAACGCCTTGTCCAACCGCGTTTTGCAGCATCTTGCCCTCTAGCTCCGCAACGTTGGTTAGCGTTTTGCTGTGGTGCTTTTGGATAATGCTGTAGTTTGCACGAATAGTAGCCTGCACGTTCTTAAACAAACGCAATAAACGGTTAGCGCGGGTTTTACCGCCAACCGCTGTAGGGTCTAGGCTGTTTAGCTGCTCCAATAGCTGCCCCTGTAGGGTGCGTAACATGGCGCTAATTTGCTGCACCTCGCTAGCCTTTAAGCGCTCAAGGTTTACTGCATGCGTGATAATGCCATCAGCTAGGCCATCGTTGGCGCCTGTAAGCGCCCCTATCGGGTTTGGTTTTGGTGTTGCCATGGCTTAACCTACTTATGTTGGGCTGCCTTTCGGGTCTTTGATCAGACTGCAAGCTCCCATGTTAATTATTCCACGCTTTCGCGCCTCTTGGATAACGCCACCAAGTTCCGCTTGGCACTGTTCTTCATTTGCAAAGCCATGCGGGCTGGTTACTAATTGGCACGTACTTAATACGGGTGCCGAACATACAATTAAGATACCTACCCACATAGTTTTTCTCCTTTATTTCATGGCCCCAACCCAATGGGTGCAATCATCGTGCGGATCATCATGCGTCTTGCTCGTCTGCTTGCTGTTCTTCGTCATCGGCCAGCTCCATTGGCTTGCCGACTGTTGGTGCCTCGCTACCCGCCAACATGTCCTTCACTTCTTCGATAGTGAAATCTGGGCGTAGTATTTCGCCCCGCTGTAGGTTGTAGATAAGGTCGTCTGTCGGTATGGCACCACTCTGCCATGCAGCCACTAGCTCCCGTAGCTCGCCCGGCTCCATGCGTGTATCCAAGAAGTCGGTATTAAGCTTTACTTCAACCAAGTCTGGGTTTGCGCCTTCCCAATCCGCTATCCACGCTAAGCACTGCTCCAGACCCATGCTACAGCTATTAGCTAAGTTAGCTAAAACGCTGCTTTCACCGCTACTGCGCAAACGCACAGTGTCCGCGGCCTCGACGGCACGTTTTTGATCTTCAAGTAAACGCGCCCCCAACTGTGCCATCATGCCTTGTTTACGGCTTAGGCTGTTTTCTAGGTAGCTTAGGCCAGCGCCCTTGTATTCCAGCATGCCCGCTTGGGCGCCCTCTGGAAGCAACCACATGGCCCCGCTGCCAATAGGGAAGTCACCCATTTGGTCTGCGCGCATGCCAGTGATGTATGGCGTTGGTTGGCTGGTTAGGTAATTACCCTGCTCCAAGTCTGCACTTGTGCGGTAGTGGCTTATATTTACATTGGCCAAGTCGATAAGCGGCGACTTTTCAACTGACGGGCTAAGGTCGGTTGGGCCAAAAAATTGGAACGGTATGTAATCCAACCGCTCCCCACGCTTTGTGGGCGTGTATTCTTCTACTAGGTTATAGGTGTCAATATCGCGTCCTTCCACGAACACGCGCACACGGTAGTAACCTTCTTCGTCTAACTCCAACACGCGGTAACGCTCGTAACTTTCGGTGCCAAAGCCATCGTCATTTACGCGGAATGCTTTTTCGCTAAGTATAATTTGCTCAAGCTTTTCGCTGCCGTTTGTAGCAACTGTACGCCAGTTGGTAATGCTTTCCGCTGGGTAACCGCGTAAGTAAGCACGGCCTTCCTCCTCTGGCGGGCGGTCAACAAGGACACCATAGCGCCCCATCGCAAGCGTTTCCTCTACCGCCCGCTGCGAAAACGTATCAAACGGGACACCTGTAAGCGTAATGTTGTATAATGCTTCCCGCAGCCGGTCGGGCACCTGCACAAAGGGGCGTTTACGGAATACCGCGCCACTTAGGCCAGCTAGGGTTCGGCCGGTTGCACCATAAAACATTGCCCGCGTAATGTACGCCTCGTACTGGTCTGGCAACATGTTTTCTGGTTTAGGCAAGTGCATAGTTGTACTGCCCTTCACTGCATCCTCACCAGCAATACAATCGCGCACGCGCCGCCACTGTGCTTGGTAATCCTCATATTCTGTGTGCTTATCGGTAATTGGCATAGCTGCCCCCTCTAGTAGTATCCACGCACGCGCACCGCGCCTACAACATCGCTGTTAATTGGGAACGTACCGTGTACCAGATAGCCCAAGGCATCCGTCATGTGGTCTAGCCCTGCCGCCTTATCTGGCTGGTTCGTGCCCTCTTTGTAGGTCAAGCCCTCCAAGCTTTTCACAAGCTGCTTGCACCTTGGATGGATAAACAGGCGGTGTTCACCTTCGCTGTTCTCCAACATGGCGTTAACCTCGTTTATGCGGTCAACAACCATAGGCGCGCGGCGGGGTGCGTTAACTGTAAACCCGTAGCGCTCCAAAATCGTTAAATCTGTTTCACCCAGTGCTGCACTTGTGCGCCGCTGTCTGCCCGCTGGGTCGGGGTAAATGGTTATAGCACGTTGGCCATAGTCACCATCCAAACGCCGCGCCATAAGCTCCGTATTGGCGTCTGGCAGCACAATTTCGTCAAATATGTGTAACTGGTCTGCTACCCGCATGCCCAAACACGCGCACATGGGGTTAACGTTAAAGTCCATGCCAACCAATATTTCGCCGCCAAAGTCCTGCACTTCGTCTGTTACATGCACTTCGCGTGTAAACGGCTGGTAAACACGGCCTGCTAGCGTTTCAAAGCTGGCCTCAAACTCTTGCCTAAACAACCGCGCATCCATTGTGCGGCGCTGCTTGTCTATTTCGGCCTCTGGTACAATGCCTGCCTCAAGCGTGGTATTGCGGAAGCACGCCCAGTCATCTTCCTCATGGCCTTGCTGCCACAAATCGTAAAACCAGTTGTAACCTTTAGGCGTGCCGCTAAACATGGCGCTACCCTGCCTATCGGCCAACGCAGGCGATAACACGGCCTCCCATACTTGCTGGCTCATGTCTTGCACTTCGTCAAGCACAAGGTAGTCGATACCCACGCCGCGCAAGCTGTCTGGGTTATCTGCGCCACGCAACGCAATGGTGCTGCCGTTCAGTAGGCTAATAGACATGTCCGTTTCATTTGGTATGCCTTTTTGCCGCCCGCTGTTAAGCACAAGCTCTTTCATTTCTTGCCACATGATCTGTTTGGCCATGCGGTAGGTAGGCGCCACGTACCAACACCTACGGTTAGGGTGGTTGTTGGCTTCTACAAATAACTTTGTACGCGCTAGGTGCGTTTTGCCACTACGCCGCCCAGCCACATTAACAACAAACCGCGCATTAGAACTAAATACGCGGCTTTGTGGTGGTGTTAAATTTATCCGCACCGTTGGGTCGCGCTCTACTTCTTCGCGCCCCTCCACATAATCGCGGAATGCTTGTGCGGCAAATTTGTTCATTGCTCGGCCGCCTTATCAGAAGTGGTAACAATAACGGCGGGCACTTCTTCGTGCGTGACCGTTTGTGTTTCGCGCCAACCCTCACGGCACTTTAACCAGAACATAGTCATAGCTGGGTGCTTACCGCTTGTAGCCATGGAAAAAGCTTTAGACATAACCGTAGCCCCAGCGGAACTGCCCCCCACCTTTAGCTCATCGCCAAAATACTTAAACAAAGTGGAACGGCTGAACCCCATAATGTCGCAAATGCCCTCAGCGGTCATGCCAAGGCCACTTAATTTGGCAACTTGATCGCGATCTTTTTGGGTGGCCTTATAGCTCGGCCGACCCCGTTTTTTGCGTTCTTCCTGTGCCTTTTTGGTTTCGCTCTGATCTGCCATGTCTTTTATAGCGTGTGTTTATTCGCCCTTGTTGTTTGCCTCTACGGCCGCCAGCACTTCTTCGATGCTTGCAACCCACTCACCACAACCGCATTCAACTTTTTGCACTGCTAGCGGCCGCTCTTCGCCTAGTATTAAGCGGAAATCTGTCCTTCCGCAGTTACACTCCAGCAAGTATTCTGGTTCTGGAAACTTAACTACATTGTTGTCCTTAGACATATCACCCTCCTGTAGCCATTGGCAATACTTTTGCTTCTTTTACGTACTTTTCGTACTTGACTATTGCCAAAAACCGCCTCAATGTTGATCCACGATCTTATGTCACGATGGATTTTGTTCATTTACTCCTCATATGACTACCGCCCTTCGGGGCGGTTTTCTTTATGGGAATAGGGTTCTTTTGGTAATTCTCAGCAACCCTTCTATTACTTGTTAACAGCACTAAACGCCCACCTTTATCGTACAGGCCATATTTTGCGCGGCTTACCTGCACCAGCTTCATTCACCATCTGCCTTGGTTCTTTCCAATTAACCACAACACGAAACCCATAATCATTACGCCTATTGCTGCAGCCAATATACCGACAGTCCATTCTATAATTTGGCGCTTAATTTCCTCCTTGCGGTAAAGCTCTTCCTTACGCTGCTTACGCATTTGTGCTTCTATGTGTAGCACCTCCTCCCATGCGCTTGGCCCATAATGCCACGAAATAAACGCCTTTATTTCCTTGCGCATGTTTTCCATTTTTTTCTTTTGCGCAAAAATTTCGATTGCGGTTTCTTGATCGCTGCCTCCAAATTTGTACCACGGGGGGTTCTGCGCCTTATCCTCCGCGTACTTAAAATCACTAAATGCCTTGCCCCATTGGGACAACTGCCCTGTCATATCCTGCAAATCTCGGCCGACTGCTATGCCTTGCTTAAGCGCGTTAAAAGCGCTGGTGGCCAGACCAACTGCCGTAATTGGATCTATCATACCATCACCCCACATTTTCCCTTGCATAGTAGTGCCATTGGCACTATATTAGGGATAAGCCAATTAACCCAAGGAGCTTGATATGAAATACACTGAGTACTGCACACTGCCCCATGAAGTAGAAATTCGCGACACCGCCGCGTACTTTAAAGCCGTTACATTTGCTGGGCGTGGCAAATACGAGCGCCACCAGTTTCCCGACAAAGAACAAGCTATAAAGTTTGCTTGTGCGAACCCCCGCCACCGGCCTTGGGGCATTTATGCTATTACGGCTGAGGGACGTGACGCCCACATAGGCAACGTTGCATAAATTACAGTAAGGGCCACCGGCCCTTATTTTTTTCCTAGCTTCTTCGCCAAACGTTCTTTTTGCTTGGTTGCCGAAGCTTTTAGTTTCCTTACATCGTCATAAGTTTTGGGCGTAGGTGCTGCCCAACGCTTAAACTGCATTGCCGCTGGCGTAGGGTCGCCATCCTTATCCTTTAGCGGCTGCCGTAGGCTTAGCACTTGCGTGGCCTTGCGGCTTATAAATTTGGCGCGATCATATTTATCCTTGTCGCTTGCACCGCTTACTTGACGTACGGGTTTGCGTACACTTCCCCCAGAAGCGTTGTGCGCTGCCATGTTTTTATTGGTCCGTTTGTTATAACGCTCCCACTTCTCCTTTGCTGTTAACTTTTTAGCCATTGCCTTGCTCCGTAACGTTAAAGCGCAGGTTTTCATGGTCTGGATACGTAACCACTACTGGCCCCTCTGGGCACCCATAGTTTATGTATGCAACCAGCGTTGCTTCACCTGTTGCCACTGCGCTTGGTTCGGCAAAGGTAAACGTGTATGCAAACGTATCGACACGGTTATTGGCTGGCCCCATAAACTTAGTAATGCTGGGAATGCCTTTGTGTATAATGTACTCGCTATCGCGCACATCCAATACAAAGTCCTCAACAGTGCAATCGTCGCGCAATTTTTCTCGCGCTACAGTTACCTTGTATTCGCCCGTAGCTGGCCCGCTGCTTACCTCGAAATGCTCGGGCGCCCATTCCAGTATTGGTTTATCTAACCACCCTAACTTAGTGACGGCCGTGTACCCGCCGCCCACAAGCGCTGCAGATGCCGCTAGCAACTGCACAACCGCTGTTAACTTGGGTACTTCTAAATCCATCACCCATACGCCTTCATCTTATCGCCACGCTTTGCTTCATTCACCACAAAATGGGTAACTGCTAGCTGCTTCGACAACTCCACCACCACTGCACCGGGATCGCCTTCGTTACCGCACGTAAACACATCCACGGCCACAAACCCTTCTTCTGGGTATGTATGCACCGCCATATGGCTTTCAGCTAATATCCAAACCGCTGTCACGCCTTGCGGCACAAACTTGTGCGCCGTAACCTTAACAACCGTCATATTGCTTTTATCCAGCGCTGCCTCGCACATTTCCCGTAACGTTGGCCAATCGTTCAAGTCGAACTTTGTCCACAAGTCTGCAGTAACCAATTTGCCCTGTATGCTGTGGCTCATGCTTGCGCCTCCTCTGGCCCCCAGCTACCCACAACATCGCCATACTCGGCCTTAATGTTTTTGGGGTTGCCTTTGTAGAAGACGAGAACGTTCTGGTGCATGCGGCCAACCTTGCGGCTGCTATTCATGCTCTTACCTGCACGCAGCGGTAACGTGCCAGCGCTGTTCACTAGGATAAGTTCGTTGTAAAAGTGGTAGCCCGCGTCCACCATGAAATCTATGGTTTTCGGAACCAACCCAATGTAAGTGCCTTTTTTGTTGCGCACTTCGCTGATTGTAACCACCGCAAAACGGTTCTCTTTAAGTTTCGCATAGGTATTAACAAGCGCCTTTTTATAAACCTCGAAAAATTCATCGTGGCCCATGTTTGATAAATCTTTTGGATCATCGCTATACACCTCCAAGTCTGCGTAAGGGGGGCAGCTAAAGAAGAAATCCATGCTTTCGTCCTTAATATGCTTATCCATATTAAGTGCGTCATCGCAGATATACCGTGCGCTTAATTCTGCTTGGCTTACCCTGTCGTTATTGAGTTTTGCCTGCTCTGGGCGCAACTCTATCCCTGTAAAGTCCATGCCAAGGCTAGCGCATACGAAACCAAACACAGTATCGCCTGCAAAACAGTCAAACGCATGGTAATCTTCTTTGCCAAACCATCTGCACATAATTTCAGCAAGCGTAGCGTCAAGTAACGACACGCTGCCAATGCCCTCCATGACACTTCCTTTAGCCGCAAGAGTATTTTCCCTACTTTCACCTTGGTCACCAATTATGGTGTCCCACATGGTCTTGCGTTCTTGCCAGTACCCCTGTCGGGTATCCAACACGCTAAACGGCGGTACACCGAAATTATCAGTCATACTGCCCTTTTCACCCTCGTCGTACTTGTCGTATGCGTCCAGTTCAAAGTTCAGCAAGTCGTTTAGCTCGCCCGGATCAAATGCCGTTAAAGCCAAATCGAAATTTGTAATGTTTAACGCCTGCAATTCTTCTTTAAGAAGGGGAAATTCCCAGCGGCTTTCTGTTCCTGTGCGGTTATCTGCAATGCGGTAGCCGCGCTTTTGTTCTTCGGTCAAGCCCTTTGCAATATGCACGGGCACCTCAGTCATATTTAACGATTTAGCGGCCATTAACCTAGTGTGGCCAACCAAAATAACGTTATCTTCATCCACAACAATCGGCTGCCGCCACCCGTATTCTTTAATGCTGCTCGCCGTTTTGGTTACAGCTTCGGGCGTGATCTGCCGCGGGTTGTTATCATAAGGTTTTGGCCGATCAATCGGCTGCATTTCTACATTAAATGCCATCTGGCAGTTTCCTAAAATATTTCTTCGGTATGAACACACACGGTTCTTGGTCCTCTGCCCAATTACGGTCTGTGCGCCCTCCCATGGATACCTGTAAATCAACACCTTGCAGGTCGCGTGCGTTTACCCAGTAATCGCCGTTATCGACCGCCACAGCTAGTAACCAAGGCAAACTGATGTTGGGGGTTTCAGCCAAAGCCAAACACTTTTCCCATTTTTTTACCGCGACCATGTAGGTGGGATATTGCGCCCAATCTTGGCCAAAACGGCATTTCAGTTCTACCCAAGCTACACCCTTGCCGTTTCGCGTAGCTAAGAAATCTGGACTGTAGGTTTTACCCAGCTTCCGCAACTCACATTTCCAAGCACGCTGCAAGCGTTGTGCGAACAAAGCTTCGACAGCCCGCGTTTCCGCGGTTTCACGCTGAATGAACGCGCGAGTATCTTGGGCTGCCGATGTCATGCTTACTTCTTCTTGCCGCCGCGGCCTTTACCGCGCCCTTTTTTCTTACCCATCGCCATCGCCGTATCTCCTTCTGAGTTTTACTTCGTTGAAATCCAAGCCATCCCACTGGGCGTAGTAACCAGCGGCTTCTAACGCCCTTGATGCTCTGTTCAGATGGCTTGTCGGCTGAACAAAGCACATAGCGTAATCTTCACCCAGCAACGGGTCGTAATCGTCCACGCTATATTCATCTACTGGGCTAAATTCGGTGGCATCTGGGTGGAATGGTATCAGCCAAATACCGTTGTTATCTTCTGCCAAAAGCTGGTCAGTGAAGCTGAAAAGTTGGTCTTGGCTGTACCTGTCGTACTCTAAGTCGCAAAGAATAATAATATCCTTACGCATTAGCGCCTGCAGGTACCAAAACGAATTTTTCGCAACTGCCATCTTGGCGAACATGTCGCCGCTGCAATCTAGCACCAGAACACGGTTGCGTGCCCACGCATCATGTGCAAATGGGCACAACGCCATGCCGTTTAAGCTTTCGTAGGGCCGGCTCAGCATGGTACGTGTCCAGTGCATTAGATCGGCCGTTAAGTCTTCACTGCGATCCCGCACCATACATCTGCCCTATTTTTTTCGTTTTTTGGCTTCACGCACTTTTTTGGCGATGTCTTTATCGTTGCCGCCCCATGTGCCCTTGCCCTTAGTTACAAAAGAATTCACGCGCGCCAGTGCCCATTGTTGCTGTGTAGCGCCGGGGCGGTGTCCCGCTGACCACGCCGCTGCGCCGCGGCGGTAAACTTGTTCCAACAACCGTTTGGGGATGCCTGTAGCCTTTGCCTTGGTGGCAAGCGCCTTGTCTGCCGTTTTATTTTTTAGTGGCACCTTTACCCCCAAACTTTTTGCGGTAAGCCTTCGTGTGCTGGCTCTCTTTTGTTTTCCGCTGCTTGCCGCTGGCGGTTTTATCGCCGGGCAATGGTGAATAATCGTAAACGGGGGATTTCGCGCGCGCCCTAATGGCGGCCTTACGCCTGCTTGCGGCGCTGCTACTTAAGCCTTCAGTGTACTTCTTCGGTACCTTTGTTTTTTTGGGCATTTTAGCTGCCTCCACCATATTCATGCCATTGGTATCATTAAAACCTTAATTTGTCTATGACGATACGTAATAAAAGAGTTGCTCTTGCATAGCCATGCGCTATAATGCACGTACATGCAATAAAGGAGACCCAACAATGCATCTTGAGCAGTATAAAACAACATTTTGGCAGAAAGCACTTCAAGCCATCGGCGCAACACTAGCAATGGCGGTGGTTGCACTTTTCTTTATGTTTGCCCTTTTTAACTTCATGCTGGGCTGTGAAACTTGGGATGAAACGTACTGGACTGAACGCAATAGCTGCATAACACCAGCGCAATTCCTAATGCTCGACTAACCCAACCGAAATTAGGCGCTTCACCCCTTAAACCCCTGCTTTTGCGGGGGTTTTTTATTATGCACCAAAATGCGTGGAGTTGCAAAATAGTGCCAATGGTGCTATAATGCGTTTGCGGCGGGGGTGACCCCAAAGCACGTTCTTTGACAATTTAACCCAACGAAAGGAGCGCTCTATGAGTGACTTTGAACTTAAGGACGGCAAGTTCGTTATTAACGGCCTTGAGGATATTAACCGCTTTATAGCGGAACGGTTTCCCGAAGGTTTAGAAGCCTATCGCAAGAAGGACTTTTTTAATAACGGCGCGTACATTGGTTTTAACCTTTGCCGTTATGCTTACTCCGATGAGCTTGCCGCCGAATGCCACGCACTGCGTGATTGCATAAAAGGCATACAAGGCGCCAGCTACGGCTTTCCGTTTGACCCGCACGTAAAGCGGCACACTGACGATAGCGGTAAAACTTGGTACGAAGTGTACACAGGGTAACCGCATGCAAACCCCCCTTGGCAACTTGGGGGGTTTCTTTTTCTTTGCGCCATTATGCCATTTTGTGCAAAAGGAGTTGCAAAGCGTAGCCAATGGCTATATATTTATTTCACTTAGTAATAACCCAACTGGAGAACCCAACTATGAAACAGCAATTTACACTTACCGAATTAGCGCAGCGTTTGGAAACATTGGAAAACCAAAAGCGTGACTTCGTTTTGGATACCCGCAACCTTGAATACATGGCCGATAGTGATGGCGCTTCACTTATTATTGGCGATGAACAGTTTGGCATTAACGACATTGCACACAGCCAAATCTGCAATAACCTTGGCGTGCCCAAGAAATATTATGACCGCATGCGTGCAGACGCCCCTGCGCTGCTTATGGACAACGTAAACCACTGGCTTCAGCATGAGCCTAGCAAGCGTATGGTTCGCGCCCTTAGCAACGGCACAAACACTGCACGCGCTTGGCTATCAGACCGCTACCGCCGTATCGACAACTACGCTATTGCACACGCTGCCCTGCCAGCCCTTAGCGAGTTGCCAGAGGTGCGAATTGAAAGCACAGCGCTTACCGACAAAAACATGTTTATCAAAGCAATCTTGCCGCAAGTGCAAGCGGAGGTAAACGTGGGTGATGTGGTGCAAGCTGGCATTAGCATCCGCAACTCAGAGGTGGGCCATGGCGCCGTTACCGTGGGCATGTTTGTTTATCGCTTGGTTTGCAAGAACGGTATGACAGTGCCCGGAGCTGGTAGCCGCACAAACCACATTGGCCGCAATATTGAAACCAAGGAAGATGTGTACGAGCTATACAGCGACGAGGCCATGCAAGCTGACGACCAAGCGCTGTTGCTTAAGATACGCGATCTGGTGCGTGCTGCAGCTAACGACCTTAAGTTTAAAGAGGTTGTTGATAAGATGCGCGAAGCCGCAAACAGTAGCCGCATTGCCGACCCTGTAGGTACTGTGGAAGAACTTGGGCGCCGCTTCATTATGCCAGAGCAAGAGCAAAAAGGTATCCTTACCCACTTGATCGAAGGGGGCGACCTAAGCGCTTACGGCTTGCTAAATGCGGTGACACGGTTTAGCCAAGACGTAGACAGCTATGAGCGCGCTACGGAACTAGAGGGCATTGGTGGCCAGATACTTGACCTAAAGCCCGGACAGTGGCGGGAGCTTGCGCACGCTGCCTAATGAACCTACTCACGGAATGGCCCCGCTTCGGCGGGGCTTTTTTTTGGTCGTTTGTGCTTTACCTGTAGTGCCAATGGCTATATAAAGGGGGCATGAAAACAAATTTGCTAGAGATACCTGTGACACCAGAAGACTTCAAAGCTACCATCGAAAAGCTACTAGGCCGCGGTGCGCAGCGGAAGTTTGCCCGCTTTATTGGCCGCGATGATACTACTGTGAGGCGCTGGGTTTCTGGCGCGCGTAAGCTGCCACCAGAAGTGCCGCTAATACTTGCCCTTATGTGGGAGCGCCAGCGTATGGGCTTGCCCCACGATGTAAACGTGGAGCGTGCCATGGGTGAAATTATTAATCAGAATACGGCTGATAACTAGCGCCACCAGTGTAGCGTAGGGGCGCCGCTTCTGGCTCGTCCGTAACTCCAGTATAACGCCCGCTCCACCTATCCCAGCGAAACTTAGCAATGCCGCCAGCGCTGCCACATTCTTTAAACCTAACCTTTAAAACATGCAGTTCCGTAGGCTTGGTTTGGTCTTGCCTATCACGGCTTACGCACCAGCCTAAATCTGCCTTGTTCGCCCAGTGCGCACTACCAGAAATATCGTACAGGCCGGGGATCGGTGTTTCACCATCAACGCTGTTCATTTTGCGCGGGTGCGCAACAACCCACACATGCACCTCGTAGGTTTGGGCAAAGCGCTTAATCTTACTTATCAGATACGAAATAAATTCTGTTTCGCTCATGTTTTGGCTGCGCGTACTTTCAATTTCGTTGTATGGGTCAATAACCAGCCCACGCATGCCAAACTGCCGCACCATGGCCTTAGCCCTATCAATGATCCAATCAATGTTTGGTGGCCTTTTGTCGGGGTCGTCCGCACGTATAAACTGGATATTATCGTTTAGGTACACCATGGCATCTTGCACTTCGCGCTCACTTGCCCTGCGCACTGGTGCGTTGTCCGCAAAAAACGGAGCGCCAATTACCTTTTCCGCAAGCTTGGCAATATGAAAGCGCGGCGCGTTCTCAAAAGAACATATGCCAAATTTCCATTTATGGGCTTCGACCATGTTAAGCATTATTGCGTCCATCATTTCTGACTTACCGCTATTGGGTATGCCAGTAACCACGGATATTTCGCCCGGCCGTATTTTCATATGTTCGTCTAGGTTCGGAAACCCTGTGCTTAATGGCTTATCGAATTCGCCCCTGTACAGCTTCCACACTTCTGCAGCGTAATCTTGCACGCTGTGTATATCCTGTATAGGCCACGGCTCGGCCGCCTCAACGGCTTCTCGCAGCCCATCAACTCCACTTGCAATAAGAACATCGTTCGCATCCTTTAGGTATTGCTCGTCTGTGCCCTTGGGCCAATGCACACGCCAACACTTTTCCCTGCCCAGCCTACGGCTAACTTCCTCCATAAGCGCCTTGCCTACTTCGTCAAAGTCACAGGCCAAAACATAATGGTCAAACTGGTCTAGCCAATCTCCAGCGTGGTTAAGAAAAAGAAACTTGTCGCTATCTTCTGCCAGCTTTCCTATGGATTTTGCGCTAATGCCACCACTAGGCACACTAACAACGTTGCGATAACCAGCTTCGTACATGCTAAGCGCATCCATTTCGCCCTCGACAATGTACAGTGTCTTTCCTTCTTCGCACATGTTAAGGCCATAGAAGGTTTGCTCCGCATCTTTTTCTTGCATAAACCGCTTATCGCTTACCGTGCGGTATTTAACGTTAATCAAGTTTTGCTCGAAATCGCGGAAGGGGAAGGCAACCCACCTTCGCTGTTGTCCATCCGTAAACCTATCTTGGGTATATACACCCCAAGCATCCACCGTTTCCTTGCTTATACCACGGCTTTCAAACCAAGCGTAAACACGCGGGTCTAACCCAGCATCTTGCTTTGCTGGCTCTGGCGGCCGCTTGTAAACCTTCTTTTGCTTCTGAAAGCGCCACGTTTCTTCTGGGCGTTCAAACATCCGACTGCCAGTGTGGCCACAGTTGTTTTGCCTATTGCAGTACCAAACGGCACCTTTTTCGTCCAATGTTACGCTTAGGGTTTTGCCCTCGTAACCTTTACTTCCCTTACCGTTACAGTTTGGGCAATTTATCTTGTATGTGCCGGGCGCTGATTTTGGCAGCTTAATGCCATCCTCGCGCTCCAAGGCGTCAAAAAAGTTGGGTTCCATGCTATCCTCATATTGCGGAAACTATCCGCGGTTTTTTATTGCCCTGCGCCACAGAGCCTTTTTTGAAATGATTTCCTAACCAGTTTGAAAGCTTGAAAAACGCTGTTGAGCTATAGCGGAAATCTTCGCTTTCGTGCCCATCCTGTATTCGGGCATGGTAGTATTCATCTGCTTTTTTAGTTTCGGCCAAAATGTCCGCTTCTGCGGCGCCCATCTTGGTAAAGTCGCCTAACGTTTTTGTAGTTAGCCGAAACACATCACCCACAAATATATATTTATTATTATGGGTATGAGTATGAGTGCCATTGCGAGCGCTATGGCCATCGGATGCGTTTGCTATGCGTTTGCCATTCCATCTGGCGGCCGCCCCAGCCTTGCCTGCATCTGATCTACGTGATTGATAATCTTTAATTTTCTGCAGTTCTTTATCGATACGCTTGTGGTGCCATTTGCCACTGGTTTCTGTAAAGAACTCTTCCAAGATGGTTGCGCAAGAACTGTATCTAGTAACACCAGAAATGCGCATACATTTGCGTTTATCAGTAGGGATTGGCCCATTACGCCAGTAGTGCATAATGAGCAGTAAGTATATGCCATGCTCGGTTGTGGTAAGGTGCTGCGTATCCGCTAAGTAGTCACCTACCCACAGCGGCATGTACGCTGTAGTGTCATTTGCCATAATTTACTCCGTTGGGTATGACGTTTTGTCATTGCCCAAATTATGCGGAGAAATTACCTTCTGTAAAGCTTCTTTGTGTTCTTTTTCGTAAATTAAAGCTTTTTCAAGAGCTTGCCCCACTGGCGAAGCCAGATTTCCATCGGCATCCTTGCACATACTGCGTATTAAGTCCGTGCCATCGGCGCCATATTGCAAGGCTAACGAACACAATACGCCAATATCGTACAGCATATCATCCAACCCACTGCCAATTTTTCCACGATCATTAAAGAACAGTTCGCGCAAGTTTCCTGTTTCATACTCATAGCCTGCTGTGCAAACGAAACGCTGCTGCCCAGTCTGCACTCGAAAGTTCTCCGCAATCCTGCGGGTCGGTAATTTGGTTCGCATGGGGTATCTCCATTAGTTGTATGGTTGCTTTAGGCTCGTGGCTATAAACCTTGGTCACAACCAATTCGACAACTTGGCTATCGTCCTTGAAGCAAACCCCATTACAGCAATCTAAAATTGCTTTCACGTAGTTATCAACATCTGGGCGGGTTATTGGGCGCAAATTGCCACTGGCAGCTTCCTTTCGCTTTTTCTTTGACCACGACTTGGGTATTGGCACTTCTAAACGGCAAACCATTCTTACGGCCTGCAGCATTATCTTGTGCTTTTTCATTGCTTGCTGGGCATGAAATCGCCCTAGCTGCTCGTATTCATTCGTTTTGGCTGGGGTGTACGTCCGCTTTTTGCCATTACGCATAGTAACTGTGCGTGGCCGTGCTTTTGCAACGGGCGCAGCGGGTATTATAAACCTTATACTTGACAATTCGTCATAACCCATGACAGTTACAACTATGCTGCTTCAAAAAAATCAGCATACGTAAGGGGGATATCAGCGTGCTTTGCCGCTTTTATAATATCTTGAATGCGATTGCTTGGAATGGAACCTCTTTTTTTCCACTGAGCAATAGTGCTTTGGTCAACGGAAATAAGATTGGCCAAGTGTCTTTGGGTGCTAAATTTTGCAATTATTGCTTCTACTGGCATTTGCATTCAAAAATATCCTTCAGTTTGAACACGGGTTCTAAATTTGGGCGGCGGGTGGCTGGTTGGGCTAACCCGTCCATAGGCCCGCCATCATCCTAGCAAGGCAATTACAAAATGTCATTAAGCGATTTTTCATAAAATCGAAGCTTCATATCAAAAAGAGATTGACAAGGATGATAAAATGTCAAGTTTAGGAGGAAGGTTGCGTGAGGCAAGAATGTCAGCGCGCCTATCACAGGCTGATTTAGCAAACCGCCTATCAGTCAGTCAAAGCGCTGTAGCACATTGGGAACGTGATAAAAACGAACCCAACCTTGAACAGGTTTTGTCGCTTTGCCGCGCACTACAAATAGACAGGCAATGGCTCGCTTTTGGATCGGCCACTGGCCGAAAAGTGAGGGTTATAGCAATAATGAAAAATGGTGAAATATTTCCACCAGAAAGCGAAGAATATGTTGCTTTGCCGCCATTTGCGGATGGAGAACAATTACTTGAGGCCATAGTTGTTAAAGATATGGCCGCGTATCCACAATACCGCGAAGGTGATGTGCTGTACGTTACTCGCGCAGCGGGGAACTTACATGAACTGGCGCAAACCAATGTTGAGTGCGTTGTGGAATTGGAGGGGGGTGGACAATACTATCGACGTATTGCCGCAACTAACGACCCAACGCTTTGGACGCTTATTGGTTGGAACGTGCCACCTGTGCCCAATGTTCGCATTAGAATGGCCCGTCCAGTGGCTTGGGTTCATCGCAATCTGAGCGTTAACGCGGCACCCCCAATAAACTAGCCGCACAACTACGCATGCCATTGGCAATGTTTCTAGTTGCTTTTGTCATATTTGCCTTGTATAGTTTGGAAACCTTAACCCAACTATACGAGGTAAATTATGGCACTTTTAGTAAACGATTTTCCCGCCGCTATTGATGGTTACCGTCCAGAATGCAAAGTCTATAACGGCCGCGCTGAATGGCTGGAAATACGCCGCGGGTACACTGGTGGTAGTGAAGCCGCTGCACTACTTGGCGCAAGCATGTGGGGCAGCGTGTACAGCTTGTACATGGAAAAGACGGGCGCAACGCCGCCCGACTTCACTGATAGCACCCGCATGCAGTGGGGGCGCCGCTTGGAATACAGTATTCGCGATGGCATTGCCGAAGACCTTGGTTATGACCAAAACGAATGCCTGTATACAGAAAGCACTTACTTCTATCGCGATGGCCAAGCACGCTTAGGCAGCACTCCAGATGCCGTTTTACAATATCCAAGCCATGCAGTGCATGAAGCACTTGGCGACGATATTGAGGGGCCGGGCGTTTTTGAAATAAAAAATGTTGATGGCATGATCCACAACCAAAAGTGGACGGACGATGAACCGCCGCTGCAGTACATTATTCAGCTACAGCATTACATGGCCGTTATGGGGTACACATGGGGCGTTTTAGGCGCCTTGGTGGGTGGCAACCAACCTTACGTGTACTTCTACCGCCGCCATGACCCCACCATTGCCAACATTATCGTAGCAAGCAAAAAGTTCTGGCAAAACATTGCAGACGGCAAAGAGCCGCCCGTAGACGGCAGCACCGCTACAGAAAAGGCAATTAAAGCGCGCTTTCCGCGCGCTAAGGTAGATGAAGTTGACTTAACTGGCGACAACGAACTGCCAACACTGTGCAGCGATTACCTTAGCCTCAAGAAAGAGGAAAAGGATTTAACCAGCAAAATACGCGCAACAAAAAACAAACTTATGGACAAGATTGGTGACGCTGGCGCCGCCACCACAAACGGCTTTGTGCTTAAAGCGCCTAGCCGCGATGTGGCTGAATATGTTGTGGCTGCGCGCACCCAAAGAACCCTTACCGTTAAGGAGATGAAATAATGGCTAAGAAACACAATGTGCCCGAAAAAGTAGGCGAGGTTTTGCGTGAAATTGGCTTAACGCCTAACGATGCAGGCTGGGATTGCCACGGTACGTTTGTGCTGTTGCACAAGGCGTTGGAAAAGGTTGCCGCGCACAAAAACGTGCGCTTCGACCCGCCGCAAATTATTGCAAACGATGTTAGCAAAAAAGAAGCCGTTATTATGGTTGTTGGCCATCTTGGTGAAAAGACAGAGTGGAGTATTGGCGAAGCTGCGCCGTACAACAACAAAAACAGCTACCCGTTTGCTATGGCAGAAAAGCGCGCCAAAGACCGCGTGATACTTAAGCTAGTTGGCTTGCACGGCGATGTGTACAGCGAAGAAGAAGCCGACGAGTTTAAAGAAGCTAAGCCTGCAGGCGTAAGTGCCAAGGCAGCGGCCAACATAAACCAGCCCAAGGCTGGTGGCAGCAATAAGCTAGATGAAGCCTTTTCTGGTGCGCCAGACCTAGAGGGTGAAGTGGAGGCCAAGATTGCAGCGGATAAAACCGTTAAAGCAATCTTGGAGACGTTTCCCGGCGCCAAAGTCACGCAGGTACGCCCGAACAAAGAAAGCCTTGGCCAATGGGCTGCCACCTGTAAGGATGCGCTTGGCAGCGCCCAAACAGCGGAGCATGTACACGAAGTTTTAAAAGAAATTCGTAACGTGAGCCACAAGTATGCCGATACCGCTGGCGTGCCTAAGCTAACCCAAAAGGTATACGACACCTGCTACCTGCCAGCCTGTGAACGCATTGGCTGCACCGTAGACCAGTTTAAACCAACACAACCCGCCGAAGTGGCGTTATAAGGAGTAATAAGTATGAATGTATTCTCATGTGAGGGGCGCATTGTTGCAGATGCCCAACTGCGCACAACAAACAGCGGCCAACAACTGGCCAGCTTCCGTATTGCCAGCAACGTAGGCTACGGCGACAACGCAAGCACACTTTGGATTGATTGCACTATCTGGGGGCAGCGAGCCGAAAAAGTTGTGCAAAGCTTGGTTAAAGGCCAGCAAATTTTTGTTAACGGCGAGCTTTCCGAACGCACTTGGCAAAAAGATGATGGAACTGAAGGGCGCGCACTGCAGTTGCGTGTTGGCGACTTCTCTTATGGCAAGAGTAAAGGCGGCGAACAAGGTGGTATGAGCGACAGCACGGGCAACTCTAACCCTAACAATGGTGGAGGTATGGATGATGATGAAATCCCATTCTAATCCGCACTACAAAATCAGCGAAGTAGCTGAGCGCTTGGGCATTGGCACCCGAACTGTTTACACACTTATTTCTGATGGGCGGCTGGAAAGCCGCCTATTTGGGCGCGCACGCCGCGTGGGTGAAGATCAGTTGCAAGAATTTTTACGGAGGAGCGAATGCCACGGCCAAGAAAGCACCCAAGGCTCAAAAAGCAGGGACAGTATTACTACATTGTCGGAAACTGGAATGGGCGAGATCGAAAAGTCAGCACCCGCCAGAGCAAGTATGAAGCTGCCCTTCATGCCCTAGCAGATTTTATTAAAGCAGAGCAGGCCGCCCCTCGGGCGGCTGAACTTGATATAGAAGCCTGCATAAATTTGTACAAAGAAGAAAAAGGCGTTGTGGACAAATATGGTAAAAAGCTATTTGCGCACCTACTGCGCCATTTGGGAAGCTTGCCTGCTAGCGCTATAAACCCTGCAATATGTCGTGAATATTATGGCAAGCGAAAAGCAGAGCCGTTTTTACGCGATGGCTGGAAAACAGCTAAGATTGTCAAAGACAACACCATACGCCGCGAACTGGTTGATTTGCGCTCTGCCCTTAATTACGCACATAAAAGCGGCAGGCTACAGCACCCCCCACTTATGTGGCTGCCGTTAGAAGGTAAGCCGCGTGAAAAATTTATAACCAAAAGCGAAGCACGGCGGTTATTGCTACACGCCGCCAGCCATATACGGTTGTATATACTTCTTGCACTGGGCACCGGCGCACGTAACGCCGCAATCCTTACTTTAACGTGGGATGATGTTGTTTTCCCGAAAAGTAATGCAAACGGCCGTATCGACTTACGTAGGTTTGATGCGCCACGGAACCGTAAGCGCCGTGGTGTAGTGCCGTTGCTTGGCAATAGCGTGCTTGCTGGGGCGCTTGTCAAGCAGAGACAGCAAGCCCTTACAGATTTTGTAGTTGAGTATGCGGGTAGGCCCATAAAAAGCGCTGTGACGGGCCTACAGCAAGCTAGTAAACGCGCCGAAATACAGCGCGTTACTCCGCACATGTTAAAACACACAGCAATAACTTGGATGTTAGAAGATGGCGTACCTATCGCAGACGTGGCTGACTTTACGCAAACTAGCCAAAAAACCATTTCGGAAACCTATGGACACTACACACTTGGACGAGGAGAGCGAGCTGCATCTGCAGTACAGCTACGCCTCGAATGAAGCGTTGTTACCGCACCTAATTTACTTGCGCGACAACATGGAAGACGAGAACAGCTTAGAAATGATTGTCGTACCAAAAAGCGGGCAAAAGCCTATGACGCTGACATTAACAGAGTTAACGGCCGCAAGAATGCTAGAAAAGCTTAGCGAGTTTATTGCTCGTAAAATGAGGGAGGCATAATGCGCACCATAAGATTTTTCCACGTAACTGATGGAATGGCAGAAGCTTACCCAGTAGTTGAGGCACGCAAGCACCGTTTTGAGTGGTACAAAACAATGGCTGAAGAAGTAAGGCGATCAAAGGCAAGCGTAGAATACGTGCCAGCCGCTTCTAAGTGCCCCGCCATTATAGATATAAACACTACTGGTTATTTTGTGCCGCTTGACCGCGATATTTACGTAAACAACAAGCACGGGCGCCTAGAAGCAAAAAACGCCAGCCCAAAGTTTTACCAAATTACAGAACAGGTTGTGCATCCCGCTAAGGATTATTTGGATGAACGCAGTGCTATGCCGTTTGTGCTTAAGGTGGCCGCCGGCTGGCATTGTATATGCCCACCAGAGCTACGGTTTTACCTTGGCCCTATTCCTTACCCAGATAATACGCTGTGGTACACGTTGCCCGGTTTGTATACGCCGCGGCAAGATTTCCAGATTAACTTTCAAGGTTTGTGGAACACCACAGAAAATGGGCACAAGCTGAAAGCTGGCACGCCCATGGTGCATCTAGTGCCACTAACCAACGAAAAGTTTCGCATGAGTGTTGGCCCAGCTACACCGACAGAGCGCTATATAGCCTCTGCCCTGCAAACCATGGCCGCATCAACCAAGCCAATTCCATCCAAGCTTATGCAGCGGTTGTACATGATCTATGCCTCCAAAATTAAGAAGGAGTGGAAAGATTACGAAATTTAATACCACAAGCTTGTGTGAAACCCCCGCACGTTACCACATGGCAGCGCATTGCCGCGGTAGGTATAGCGCAGCAAAGCATAGCATTGCAGGTAATAGCACTCCCTTGGTAAGGGAGAGGTCGGGAGTTCAATCCTCCCCTACAGCACCACTTGTTTTCTTGGAAAATTTGCTTGCCTTTTGTTTGGTGCAAAACCGCGTTTCCCATATTTTTGTGTTATTACGGTTTGTGCTTGGTTTTGATGGGTTTACACGTAGTGCCAATGGCGCTACAGTTATTACATACCCAACTAAAGGAGCATATTATGTTCAAAGCACATAAAGTGGATTGGGATGCAGGCCGCACGCCTTCATCTGTACTACAAAGCCTATACATCTGCCCTGTCGAGCTAAACCGCGTTAATGGTATGACTAGCGGTTATGTTTACTGGTGGCCTACTGCTAAGCACGACAACCCCTTTTATCTTGGTACCGCTGCGCGCGTTATGAACGTTGCAAGTGGCCATTTAAACGATGTGCTGGAATATCTGCAGTGGACAACCCACCAGCTAGAAATTGGTGCGCCAGAATACACTGTTGAATATCGCAATGTGCAATACAGCACTTTCAACGACGAGTTGCCTATGTTTGGGCACTGGTACGGTGGACATTGCTATTGGCGCCCAGCACACGAAATAGAAATTCGGGCATTTCTTAAAAACCACAACAAGAGGAAAATCTATGCTTGAGATTTTGCAGTATTACACCTCAGACATTTGGGTCTGGCTGGGCATTACTATTGGGATGCTGTTTTTTGGCATTATTGTTGACAGCATCATCCGCACACTCGCAGATGCGTTTAGGGGTTAGCCATGGATGATGTGCCAATTCCTTTTGAAGAAATGGGGCCAGATCAACGTGGCGATATACAGCGCAGGCTGGATGAAAACCGCTGCCCATGGTGCATGGCTGAATTACGTATTGTGGAGCAAGAGCCGCTTACCCGCGCATGCACGCAGTGTAAAGGCATTGTGGTAGACCACCCTACAGGCATAATGGAGTAAACCATGGAAATAAAATTTCACCCAAGCACCAAGACGTACAGTTTTGGTGGCCACAAATACTTAACGCTGGTAGAGGCACAGGCATACGCTGAAAAGCACCGCATAGCCACCGCACAGCTATTTCCTAACGAAACTCTGGTGACGTACTAAGTGTACGCGCTACTAATCGTGGTAATGACGGCCACGGGCATAGATACCATACACGTAACCACTACGCGCAGCTTGGTTTCTTGTGAGGTGCAGGGGGTACAAATAGTGGATACCGATCCAACGGCACTAAATTATGTATGCACTGAGTATCCTAGTAACTAGATGTAGTTATCTATTGCAGTTTAGCGCCATTGGCTCTACAATGAACCTTGTAGTGAAGCGCCACTTTACTGCAGTTGGGTTAAATGGCAAAGGGGCAGTATCGCAAGGTACTGCTCCTTTTTTATTGCAGCTTTATTTTGTATGGGCATGCCGTGTCTGGGTGGATATAAAAGCTGCGCTTGCGCCAACGCGGGCCATCTAGCGGGCGATACACGCATACCTTGGTGAAGGTATTTGTACCGTCTATCCAGACATGCGCGTGCGCTACCCAAAGCAAAACCCATATCACTTACTAAAGAACTTAGTTGCTGACCTAACGGCGAAGCTACTAGCTACAATTACGCCCAAGGTGTATTGGTACCACTCTGGCATCTGCTCCAAAGCCGCAAATCCTTCTTGGGTTACAGTACGCCCCCACTCGCCACAAAACGAAAGAATAAGCGGAATACTGAACAGCAAAACCAGCCATTCGTCTTTCCAGCTTGCCTGCGTGCCTTGGGCCATAATCTTTTCCCAATCGGCTTCGCTTGTAGCGCGGCTGAGCATTATCTGTGCTTCCGCTTCTGCCTTAGCAACCTTAGCCTTAGTTTCTGCCGCTTTGGTTTCCACCTTGCCTTGTAGCCATGTGCCTGCCAAATCTGCGATTGGCCCTATCAATGCCTGTATCATGTTGGCCTCCTATTTACGGTTCATGTACGCCTGCGCGCCAAAATAAAGCCCGACAATGGATGCTTGGCTAAGGAATAGCATATCACTAAGGCTTGCCAGTGTTTCCAGCCTGTCGGCGGGCACAAACGGCATTAGGGGCAACAGCATGTAAACAACCATGCTGCCGATAGCCACCCATGCCATTCGCTTTTGCGCTTCGGCCTTTTCTTCGCGCAGTTCCAGCTCAAGCATTTCCTTGCTGCGTGCCAGTTCTTCATCGCTAACAACGCCATCATGGTTTAGGTCGTACTGCGCATACGCACTATCTGCTTGGAATTTCTTTGCCGCTGGCATCACTCGTACTCCGGCGCAACCACATTAGCCGCGGATAATTCAAAGTGTGGGCCATCAAAAAACGCACGGCGCCCTTGATCGCTGCGTAGCTTGGTGTAAGCCATAGTGGCATCTTCCATTGTGCCGTTGTACTGGGCAATGCTGTTAATGTGCCACGCGCCGCCCCAACGCACAGGGATAGAGAAGTTACGGCTTGCTTGTGCAAACGCATCGGCCACTTCATCATAAACGGCGCCATCCCATGTGTGTTCGCCATCTATGTAGACCAAAACGTCTACTGCCAGCCCTTCTAGGTGCTTAGACTTAAGCGTTTGTGAACGCCCTTGTTCTTTAAGCTTTATCTGTTCTTCAAGCGTGCGCATGCCGCACGTAATCCCGAAATCGTAAACACTCAGTTTTATAGCTTCGTGGCACAGCTTAACCATATCCGGGTGTACACCCTCCAGCTTAGCCAAGCTTCTTTTGCTAAATTTAAACGCCATTTGCACGCTCCTTTTTACTGCATTTTGGTAAGGTCATGTGTTCACGATCTATGCCCTCAACTGGTGGCACCATTTGTATATCGCCCTCCTCACCGACATACGCTGTATGCACCCGTAGCCATTTCTGTAGTGGTTTTAGTGGCCTGTAGATGCGGTACCCTTTTTTGCTCCTATTTCCGTTTTCGTAATATTTTGGGCGCTTGGTATCTATTTTGACATCAAGCATAGCGACACCATGGGTAGGGTGTACGGCTATTAAATCTATTGGCCCCGATGACATAACGTTATTAAAAACCATCCAACCACGCTGCAGCATAAAGGCTGTCACCATTGCTTCGCCCCACCCGCCTTTCATATGCCGTGGGTTGAACTCCATGCCTATACCTGCGCTGCGTTGTAAACCTGCAGAATGTGGTTTTCGACGCCATCTTCTGTAGCTTTTATCTGGCTGTAATTTTCTATTTCCAACCAAACTACATCCACCACCCGCTTATACGTGGGCAGCGTTTCCAATATTTCTGCCTTTACATCTGCCACATCGCCCAAGAGCGTATGGCTAGTCGTAATAACTTTGCATTCTGTGTACGTGCTAGGCATTTGCTGCCTCCAGTGCTGCATTCAGTGCGGCCGCACACGTAGCCCCAAACCCGCCGTAAATTTCTTCGTTTATCATTATTTGCTGCGCCATCTGCGTGCTTTCTAGGCTTGCGTCAAAGTATTCGCTTTCCGCAAGTGGCCGCACATGCTCAACCCGCACGGTTGTATCGCCGCTGGTTAATATCGCCACGTAGGTTATCGAAACAACGCGGCGCCCTTCTGCAAGGTTTTGCGTTTCCTTGTAGGTTTTGCATTCTATTTCTGTGTTGTCTGGCACCTCTGCGCCGCCGAAAGTTTTCATGGCTTACCTCATTGCGTGAACTTGCCCGCGTACACGGTGAAATCTATGTCAAATGCGCTGCTTATGCTGGAGCCGGTTGAGGAGCAGCCGGGGAATATAAAGCAGCTACTATCTGTATAAAACCCAGAAACACGGCTTGCGTTGCTGTGTTTAAACTCAACCTTTACAGTGCTGCCATCCACATAAACGCTACAAATGCGGCGCAGCCAGCTTGCACCGCCACCTTGGAAAGAGCTTTCCAAAATTGTGCTACCAGAGGCGGGGAAATTAGCGCTTGTGGGTATAGCAGTAATGAAGCTGCCAAACTGGTAGTCAGAACCACCAGACGTGCGGCTGCCGTTAGCAACAACAATAAGGAAGTCGGGCGTTACCCCACTTGTTAAAGTGCCTATATCGTATGTGCTGCTACTGTCAGAAGCACTATGGTAAGAAGTACAATCCGAAAAATATTCGTCATCGTATTCGGTTACCCAGCCACCGTTGCACTGATCCACAAACCCGCCAAAGCAATTAGTAACGAAGCCACCATAACACTGGGTTTGACCATAGTAGAAATTGTAGGTGCTGTAAGCGCAGCTATCGTAGCTATCATACGAGTAAGCACAGCTATCGTAGTAAGTATAAGTGGTCGCACAGCTATCATAGTAAAAGTACGAACAGGCAAAACTATTTATAAAGAAGTAGCTCGTGCTAGAGACCGTCCTGCTTGTATCTGGAAATGTGTGTGTAACATTTTGCGTAAGCGTCTGCAAAATATGTGGCATTGGTTTGTCGGTATCGAATATCTCCTCGTTACTACTGTTTGTTACCCGTATGCGGTCACCGCTTGCATAAAAACTCATATTTTTACCCCCCGCCCAGATGTGCCCGTAAACGTGCCGTTGTACCCGCCATCCGTTGTGGTTGTCCCATCTGGGGCAACAACCTTTAAAGCCCCGCTATTTACATCAGCCGTAGCCCCCACTGCCAAATAAAAATCTGGGCTTGTGCTGGTACTTTTGATATACTGGTAGGTGGTGTCGAGTTTACCGAAGCCTGCCGAAAAGCTTGATGGGCCAACACTTATACTGGTGCTGCCGCTGGCAGTGTTAAGTTCCGAAAATAAATAAAACGTGTAACTTTGCTGGTACTCAGCAAGGCTGTCATCAAACGTTACATACTGCTCTTTTACCCTTACATGCGTACTTGTTATATATGGGAATACCGCACGAATACTTTGCCCTGTTGTTTGTATAAGCGTACCAGCCGGTGCCTGTATGTCGCCAATCTTGCAGATAAACGGCACATTAGCTGTGCCGAAGCTATGGGTAGCTATAGCGTAATCTTGGCTGCCCTGTACGGGGTTGTAATACGTGCTACTACCAAACAAGCCTTTACTTGTGCTTGATGATCGGGTGCGGGCTGGGTGGGTGGCTGTACCTGTTAGCACGGCACTATTCCCAAAATAGCCAAGATCACTGTGAAAATACAGGTCGTCTAGGTTATCTACAGGGTCGTAAAATGGGCCGTAATCTGTAGCATACGACACCATAATTGGGTTGGTTTGAAACGTTTGGCCCGGCTGCAGAGGCAATGCCTTAATTATAGCGTCTGACCCACTGGCGGCGGCGGGTAGGGGCAAATAACGGTCATAGGTGGTATTGTTATTGCCGTAATACCTTATGTGTATACGCTGCGCTGTGTTTGTATCGGTTGGCGCTGGTTGGCCTATCTGTATATCGCTTCCGTATTCTATAAACACATGCGTATTTAAAAGCGCACCTGTTTGTGATGTGCCGCTTGCGTAATACCACGGCGACTTTAAATCATTCCACGTAGGGTTAATACTTGCCCCGCCATCAAAAATGGCAACCTTTCCGTCAGAGCCGCGTGCAAAAAGTGTTTTAGCCATCGCGCCGCCTCACGTATGCGGTTACGTATTTTAGCCACTGATCGTCTAGCGCTTCTATGCAGCTTAAACGGCCGCTAAAGTGGTGCATAAACATGCCGTTGCCCATGTAGATGCCGCAATGGTTTGGTATGTTGCCGCGCTGGTGTAGCCCCTGTACGTTAAAGTAAATGCCATCACCAATATCTGGCACCGTTACACGCTCCCAGTTCGCGTATTCTGGGTGGTCAATAAACAGGCTATCCATGGTTTGCGGGTCTGCAATGCGTAACGCTAACCGCGCCAAATCGCGTATGTCGTAGTCTGTTTCGCGGTGTAGGTAATCAGCGCACAGGCTAAAGCAATCGTATTGTCCACGCACCCACTGGCGGCTTTCGTAGGGCATTTCCACCCCATAGCTATCTGGCAGGTACAGCCTAACGGCCCCACGCGGCCATGAAATAACCGCGGTAGGCTCGGTTGGTTCTTCAGCTAACCCCAGTTCAGTGCTGCGTATAACCTTGCAAAACGTTGTTACAGGCTGGGTAGTAGACAAAACTGGCCTGCCACGCTCGTTGGCAATCCAAATATCGGTAGCATCTGCCGCTATTTCGCCGCTTATGTATTTTTGGCTAAGCTGCATGAAAGGATGCAATTCTGCGATTTCTTGTTCGATCATATTACACCGTTATCGTGATAGTTTTGTTGGTAAGGTCGATAACAAAGTTGCCATCGGTAGATTGCAGCGTACCGGCCGTTACCGTGCCCACATTCGATGCAATCGCGCTTAGAGTTGTCGTTTGAATTTTGCCCGCTGTAATTGAACCCGCCAGCATATCGTTGGTAATAACAGTATCAGCTATAAACGTGGCTGCGTTGGTCGCGTTTATCTGGTCTATTTCAGCAAACTTACCAATCGTTATGCTGCCATCACTTGCAACAGTGGCCGAACTGCCGCCAGTACCAAATGTAACGCCCGTAAGTGCTGAAAGCGATGTAGAGCCGTTGGAAACTGTCAGCGCAGTACCATTAAATTCGATGCCTGTAAGAACGCTTAGGTCAACTTCGCCATCTTCCGTTGCGCTTACTTCTGTTCCGTTAATTTTCACAGTTTCAATAACGGATAAATCAACCGAGCCTGTTGAGGCTGTAACCGCCGTGCCGTTAATGCTTACCCCAACAAGTGCTTCAACATCTACGGCACCATTGCTATCTGCAGTAATTGTAGTGCCATTAAGCTGCACTGATTGTATAGGTGCTGCAGTCGCCGCGCCATTGGCATCTACAAACGCGCTATCGTTATTGTAATCGCTAAGGTTTTCCGCTGCAGGCGCGGCCGTAACGCCATTATTGTTGTCTGGTCGCCAATCGCTTTTGTTGCCACTGAAATCCTTTGTGCGTATCCAGTATCGGTATGTAGTGCCATTGGTAAGTCCAGCGTCTATGGCGTTTTGTGCTTGGCCCGGCACCCCGCTTACAAACACATCACCAGCCGCGCTGGCAGCGGGTTTGCCCGTAGCCGTTTTGCGTTTTATTTCTACACCTGCAAAATCCGCATCAGTAGGGTTCGTCCAGCTAAGCACGTTTTGTTTGTGGCCAGCCGTGGCAGTAACGTTAATTACCCCCGGCGCTGTGCTGTCCCCCGTAAGCTCTAGTGCGGCAGATTGTGCAACAGCACTGCTTACCCCAATGACACTTATTGCCGTTACCTGCGCAATGTATTGGCGCCCCACAATAAGGCCGGGCACCACCACCTTAGTATTCGTAGACCCAACCTTGAGGCTGGTCATAGCTACGTAATTGGGTGTATTTGTGTTGCTGAGGTTTATAGCAATGGTAACAAGGTATTCGCCAACAAAAGCGTCCGATGCCGCCGCCCAGCTAACTTCCATGGCCGTAAAGCTTGTGCCATCGTTTTGTATGCTTGCTACTTCTGTAGCCGTAACGCTTGTGGGGGGCGCCGTAAACCGTGGGCTAGGCAAGCTGGTATTAGGCGCCGTGTCGATGCCAAAGCTGTCGCCGTTATTCCAATCGTAAATAAGGTCGGTTTCTTCCACCGCCTCCAAATCTATGCTGCCATCTGGGTTAAGCTTCCACCCAGTTACCTTAAACAGCTTGTTCGTAAAGATCGCGGAAGCGCCGCCACTGCCATCGGGGTCAAGCGAAAACGTGATGCCATCGTTTACAGCAATGCCAAACGCCTTAAGATTACACTTTAATTTCACGCTCATGTTTTGGCGGTTGCGTTCAACAAGCATTTTGGCAATGCGCTGCGCACGGGTGTTTTGCTTAACTAGGTTAAAGCTAACGTCAGACCAAAGCTTTTGGCCATCTTCCGCAATGTACGTGCTGTCTGTGTAAGGCGCAAAATCAACAACGTTGTAATTATTATCGGGGTCCATAAACGTGCCGCGCACGCTGTTTATGCGCTGTGCTTTGCCACCATCGGTTTGTATCTGAACGCTGCCACGCAAAAAGCTGTCATCAACCGTGTGCTTGCGGCTTTGCGGTATGTCAAACGCTACCTGCAGGCGGTGTTTGCCTTGCACGTAAGGTATGCTGCCGCCACATGTGGCCAGCATTTGATCCATTACCTCTATTGGGCTGGATGCAAGCGAAATAGTGCCATCCAGCGTGTAGCGCCTGTTGGCAACTGTGGTTGTTACTGCATCGGTTGTGGGGTCGTGATCGCACACGTTAGCCATTTCGCTGATGCGGTTATCATCAACTTCACTGCTATCAGCCCCAAGCCCGTTTTCGCTAAGCAGGTAATCGCGGATGCACAGCGCTGGGTTGTTGCTAAACTTGGTAGTGCTATCGCGGGTGTCGTACACCTGCTTGCCCCGCACAATGCAGCTTATGTTGGGTATACTGGCAAGCTTATCTTTATCGTACTGCAAACGAATATACAGGTAAGCAATGCCGCGCAGTCTGTGTGCGTTTGTCCATTCACTGCATTCGCCCGCGGCATCTGCATCTGCATCTTGCGTAGTGCCGCCAAGATGTTTTTTAACCCGCACAAGACCATCATAACGGTTACCACTTCCGGGCACATAGCGGTATTGCCCGTTGCTATCAGTGCCGCTTTGCGAAAGGTTTAGGTTTGTGTCGCCAAGGTATACATCATCAATAGCTGTAATTGGCCCTTCACCAAGCAATACAATCATGTGCAAGTATTTGTTGTCAGATCCACTTGTAGCCACATAGGCTACAGGCCCAGAAAGTTTTGTGGTGCCATATATTAGCCGCCTTGGGTGGTCGGTACGAAACTGCATGGTGGTTTGCGTACCCATGTTGCTTTCAAGCGATTTAAGCGCATCTTCCGCTGCCGCTTTTGCAGCCTCAGATGCCGCATACACTGTAACGGCAGTGGTAGCCACGTAGGTACCAACGGTAATAAGGGTAGCTGCCGTACCCGTAGCACCTGTAGCTGCAATAATAACTTGCGCAATCGCCTGTGGCATTAGGCCCACCTCACTTCTACATCACCCAAGTGCTTGCGATATACGCCCGTAGGCGCCGCAAACGTGCAGGTGCCGGCATCTTCCATAATGCCCATCATTTCCATGCCTTCATGGTTATAGCTGCCCACTATATCGCCCTTGTTGGCAAACATAGTTGGTTCCCGCTGCATGCCGTATTCGGCCAGCAAAGCATCAGCCGCCAGCCATAGGCTGCCATCGCCTTTTTTCTTGATTAGCTGGTACGCACGCCGCGCGCTTTTGTAGTTTTCCAGATCAGATAGCGGGTCAACACCGTACATGGCTTCAAACGCGCCAGCGGCAAATTGCACGCAATCGTGCTTGCCGTAGACAAACGATTTAGTGCTTGCCTCGTTTATGTATGCCCACAGTGCGTTTTCCCAATCTGGTTTACGGTTCATTGCGCCCCCAGAAAATTTCTTTTTCCACGGCCTGCACCATGAACTCCAAGCCTTTATCCCCAGAGTAAAGCTTTTGCTGTTCTTCATTTGTATATCGCCCGTTACGGGATCGTTCCCAATCAGCTAGGCGGTTTACAATGCTTAGGCTGATACTTACCTGCTTGCCAATTTCTGCACCCATGCTGTCCATGCGCCCGCGGTATACAACGGCAGGCGCCCCGACCACTTGGTCATCCGCGTCCAAAAACCCCACATAAATAATAGCCTCGCGGTTACGGTAATCTTCATTAAGCGCAACGCTCATAAGCGTGCTGTCTGAGCCAACCAAAGAAAGCGTTAAGTTGCTCATGGCCAAGTCGGTGTTTTCATCCACCTCTGCAATAGCCCCAAGCTTGCCCACGCCCAGCCACGTTTGTCCGTCATACGAAATGTTAATAGCGCTATTGTTGGCGTATAGGGTGCCGCTGCTAAACCGCAACTCCACCATAGTAACGGCCGTAACTGCATCGCTCTGTGCCTTGGCAAGCGCTGAACTATTAACATCACGGCTCATGAAAACGCCTCCACAAAGTTAATAGTAACGGTGGTGATAACTGGGCTGCGTACTGACCAACTGTTGTCATCGCTTACCAGCCGCACAATGCAGCTTGTGTCCGTGTTATCTATGCCGCCATTAACCACCGTGCGATAGGCCACCACAGCGTTGTCCGCTGGGCTGGTGCGGATATTTGGCGTGATGCTTAGGGTGCTTTGCCCAGAGGAATTTGCGTTTGCAGTGGCCGTTACCATGTGCAACTCGCGCCCTTGCGATGTATCAAACGCGATGTAATCGCCCTTAACAAATGCCGCGCTTAGGTTTGCTGGCAATCCATCTATAGCTAGCGTGCTGCCCGTTTGGCTGCCGCCACGGATGCGCGGGGTAAGGGTTGAGCTAGCCATAGAACCACGGGGTTCCCTATGGCTTAAATCGGCAAAGTAAAACCTGCCATCCATCCCCTGCAGGGTTGTTAGGAAAGAAATAAGCTCCCGCGCTTCAGCCGCCTCCATATCGTCAAATACCGCACGGCCATACCATGCGGCGCCGGGCATACGCACTGTTTGCGTGCTGCTAGTGAATGGCGACTGAAAGACTTGGGTGTTGCTGCGTAGCCCAAACTGCACTGTCGATGGCAGTATGTTGGACGGAAATGTAGTAGCCATTAGCGCCTCCCCGTAGCTTTGGCGAAGCGGCCACCCTGTTCGATAGCCCCAAACACTTGGTTGAACGTTTCGTTTTTGATTGTTTCGGCTGTTGCCTGTAGGCGTGCTGCAGCGCTGTCGTCAGCGTTGCTAAAGTCGTAGTGATTGTTGATGGTGACACCACCGCCCCCGCTGCCCCCATTGGGCACCATATGGCCGCCTGTGCGTGGGTAAAACACCTCTGGCCCACGCTCACCCACGATGTAGGGTTGCCGCGCCTGTATGGCGCCCCCACCGGCTGCTTGGCCAAAGCCCTGCCCCGCTGGGATGCCAAGGAAGTCGCCAAGGACGGTGCCGCTAAGCGTTTTGAATATTAGCATCCGCACATATAGCTTGGCTAAGTAGGCCAGAATATCCGCGGTAAACTGTTTAAAGCTAACCTTAGTACCGTTAATAAACCCATCAATAGCACTATCAAGGAACTGGAAGCCCTTAGCCACCAAGTCAATGCCAGCTTGCTTTAGGTCAACTGCACTTATAAGCGCCTGTTCAAAACCTTGCTTCATACCATCGCTAAATCGCTTGGTAAGATCGCCACCGTTTTCGGTAAAGAACTTCAAGTCATCCCAAGTTTTAATGATGCCTTTATCCAGCTTGTCAAACGCCCGCTGTGCTGCCAGTGCTTCCTTGCTTATCGGCCCACTAAATTCGGGCAGTTCGCCAGTGGTTGTGCCAAACCCGCTAGGGCCACTATTGGCCGCTAAGCTTTCTTGCATTTTCTGGCGCAGCAATTCCACAACGCCACGAATGCGGTCGCCGGGGTAGCTATGCTCTGTGTTTTGGCCCGGTGGCGTAATGCTGGGCAAATCGCCCATGTTCGCGCCGGGCGTTAAGCCTATGGTGCTATACAGCGCATCAAACGCATCATCCATAACGCGCAAGAAACCCTGCTCAC